>FLSK01000079.1_pt2 | contig 14233 bp, 1 predicted proteins | sample 1550541 | NCBI WGS metagenome assembly FLSK01 (sample SAMEA4031773, study PRJEB14383) | metagenome | biome: human; feature: oral; material: saliva | place: Philippines | collected 2014
TAATAATCTATATCAAAAATGCAAAAGAACCCCTTATAGTACTTGATTATACCCCACCAGGTATATCAGTGTATAAGAGGTTCTTTCCTATTACAAAAATGTAATTATACTAGCCTATTTATGAAAGTAAATCTCAACTATTATCCTTTAGATGATAACAATTGGTTTACTGCTGCACGCAAGTCTTCTAAACCTTGTTTAGTTTCAGCTAATTCTTGACGTTGACGCTCATTTTCAGCCTCTAACGTATTTAAACGAGCCGCTTGATCTGCGATTACAGTTTTTTGTTCACTATTTTCTTTTTTGAGACTAGATACTTCATCTTGCATTACATATACAGAGCTAATAGGGCCTGCTTTGTAACGATCTGGAATATTTTTCTTTTCTGGGCTAGAGCCAAATTTGTGGGTTACACCAGCATTCACCATATTGCGGTTTGCCCCAAGAGATACACCAACGTTAAACATTGTGTCTTCGTTCGTATAATGTGCAAGACCGAGGGCCGCTGCTGTTTCACCACGATAGTTACCAATACCAGCCATAACTTGAGTTGGTTCTAATGGATCGTATTGGATTGGTTTCAACGCTGCCATGGCTGCTGCATGAGCACCAACACGTTGTACTTCACCTGCTACTTGACCAATAGCATCGCCAATTTTAGCATTAGATGCTTTCAATTGACCAACATTTACCGCATCTGTATCATCCGTACCAGGTGCAATGCCTTTCAGTTGGTTATTGCCATTATTGAGGCCGTTCTTAGTTAAGGATACAGGGCCTGCATCAGGGTTGTTAGGATTTGCACTGCCCGGAGTAATTGTCATGCCATTGCCATTCGTTACAGTCGTATTACCATCTGCATCCTTAAATGTAGCAGATTTCATATCTGTAAGCTCAGGATTTACAGCATAACTAATGGATTTACCGTTTTGGCTAACCATCATATTATTACCCGCTTTGAAAGTAAGTGTTTCGTTAGGTTTTACTTTTTCAGCTGTTGCACTTGGTGTGCTATTAACGCCAGAACCTTCTGTACCTACAGCAGCGTCCCAACCTGCATCTGCTACGGCAGATTTAACTTGGTCTTCAGTGGCTGCACGACCAGGAGTAATATTATTTGGATCCCAAGTTTTATTAGCTAAACCGCTAATAACACCATTTTTACCATCGATACCTACAGTACCAATTGTAGCTTTTCCATCTTTACCATCAAGAGCAATCTTATCGCCAGCTTTTACAGAACCATTTTTGCCATCGATGGCTACAGCATTTGTACCATCACCAGCTTTAATAGTACCATCCGTACCGTTAATCGCTACAGCATTACCATCTTTACCGGCTTTAATAGTACCATTTGTACCATCTACAGTTACAGCCTTAGTTGGATCTGTGCCTAATGTAACCTTATCATTTAACTTGTTATCATAAACGATATGACCATCAGCAGCAGTCGTCTTAGTCAATACAATATTGCCTGTAGTGCTGCCCGCACTTTCACCACCATTAGCAGTTAATTCAGTAGTAGAAGCCTTAGTTTTAGCCTCTAATTGACGCACATTGACAGCATCAGTATCGTTTGTGCCATCTGCAACATTAACGATTTTGTTATTGCCATTGTCTAGACCATTGCCAGTCAAGGACACCTTATCTTTACCTGCAGTAGTAATAGTTACACCATCTTTAGTAAGTGCTGTGTTATTACCATTACCGTCGTCAATTACAGTGCTATCAGCAGTAGATGTATTTGTTTTCGTGCCATCAGTAATTGTTGTGCCTGCTGCAGTTGTAGCAGTAGATTTAGCACCATCAACTACTGTGTTGCCAGCTGCTGTAGATGTATTTGTTTGAGTACCCGCAGTTTGTGTAATGGAATTACCATTGATAACTGTTGTATTGCCACCTGTACCGTTAAAGCTTGCAGAGTTCATATTCACAAGATCTTTATTCAAGGAATATGTGAAGTCTAATTCGTTTTGATTAATTGTGATATTTTCACCAGCAATCATCTTAACTTTAGCATCTTTGCCTACTTTTGCATCTTTTTTAGTACCAGTTTGGATACCAGATGTAGCTGCATCTTTATCTGCTGTGATTTGCCATGTTTGGCTAGCGGCAGCATCCGCTACGGCTTTCAATTGATCCTCTGTAGCAGCACGGCCAGAAACGGCATTACCATCCCAAGTTGTATTACCAAGGCCTGTTACATATTTGTTCGTACCATCTACTGTTACACCACCAATAGTAGCAGTTTTACCAGTAATAGCACCTGTAGTGCCATCCAATGTTACTGCATTTGCGCCAGTGCCTAATGTCACTTTATCGTTGAGTTTTACGTCATAAATAGTGTGCCCATCAGCTGCTTTGCTAGAAGTCAACACAACATTACCTGTTGTACCATCTGCAGCCTCACCATCGTTAGCAGTAATTTCTGTTTTAGAAGATTTTTTAGCTGCATTAATAGCATCCGCTACGTTCTTAGCAGTGGCTACACCATCTGTAGCAGGACCTGCAATCGTGCCGTCTGCACCAGCAGTAATCGTTTCTGTATTAACATCGTATTTAACAACGCCTGCATCATCGATACTAGCAGTAGTCATGTTACCATTTTTGAAGTTCAATCCATCTGCTAAGGATACTTGTTTTGCAGTACCATCATTTGCTTTGTAAGACAAGTTTGTCTTAGCCGCCACTTTAGTACCATCGATTGTTACTTTGTAATCCTTAGTTGTACCATCTGCACTTGTTGTGCCAGTTACAGTTAACGGATTATTTGCATCTGTTGTATCTGTGCTTACAGTTACAGCACCTACAGCAGATTTCTTAACTTCTTCTTCGGATACTTTAACGGTTAAGTTTTTACCATCTGCATCTGTAGTTACGTATTTACCGTCACCTTTGATACCAAATGTATCATCTTTAAGGTTCACTACGCCAGCAGATGTATTAGTATCGCCAGAGAATTTCAAGTTAACAGCATCAGAGCTTGCTTTAGCAGCCTTATTGATAGCATCAGCTACATTTTTAGCTGTTGCCAATCCATCATCACCAGTTACAGATGCGGCACCTGTTGTGGCATTGCTATCGATAGTAGCACGTTTTGTAGAAACCTCTACAGTATTGCCATTCATCTTTGTAGATACAAAGTCGCCTGTAGCACCTTTTACATTGAATGCTACATCGCCATCTTTTAAGGATTGGCTAGATACAGTACCACTGTCTGCGCCAAGAGAAACCTTACGGTTTACAGCGGCTGCAGAATCGTTGATCTTCGCCTTAGTATCGTCGTTAATATCGAATGTTACTTTACCGTCATTATCTACAGTGGCTTTAGTCATTGTACCATCCACAAAGTCTAAACCTTTGGATAATTTAACTGTTTTAGCATCTGTATCAGCAGCTGTATTAGCACGGTATGTTAAAGTTTGGCTTGCAACAGTATCTTTCAACTGTTTTACGTTTACCGCATCAGTATCAGCTGTACCTTCTGCAACATCATTTATTTGCATTCCACCAGCACTGATTTTATCCAAATTAAACTCAATGCTTTTACCATCACCATTAACAGCAGTCAGCCCCTTTGGTTCAATCAAAGTTTCCTTAGTCCCATTAGTATCATATGTATGTATGCCATGACGACCAATTGTAGTACTAATATCTTCTGTTACAACACCTATCAGACCTCTATTAATTACTGTTTTCCATACATCGTCAGGATCATCAGAAGTTATACTAATTTCAGAACCATGAATTTTAGTTATATCACCACTATTCTTAAATGTAGCACTATAAGCAGTTATATTTCCAACATCAATATCACCAGCCTTGATACTTCCATCGCTACCATCAATCTTAACAGTCTCACCAAATTTATTTTCAAGAGAGATAGAGTTAAGTTTCTTAAGGTCTTTATTTAATGTAGTAGCAATATTTTTACCAGTTTGTGTAACTGTAATATTGTTATCACCAGTAAAGTCTACAGTATCTCCGCCGGCTACAGTTGTCGGTGTATCACCATTAGCAGATAGTTTCCATGCTGCACCGTCTTTAGCTTGGCTAGCTGCTTTGTTAATAGCATCAGCTACGTTCTTAGCAGTTGCTAAGCCATCATCACCGGTAACAGAAGCAGTACCTGCAGCATCACTGTTGATAGTGGAACGTTTTGTAGATACCTCTACAGTATCGCCATTCATCTTCGTAGAAATGAAATCACCAGTAGCACCTTTCACATTGAATGCTACATCGCCGTCTTTTAAGGATTGACTAGAAGGTGTACCACTATCTGCACCAAGGGAAACCTTACGGTTTACAGCAGCTGCAGAATCGTTGATCTTGGTCTTAGTATCATCATTAATGTCAAATGTTACCTTGCCGTCATTATCTACAGTAGCTTTTGTCATTGTGCCATCAACAAAGTCTAAGCCTTTAGATAATTTAACGGACTTAGCATCTGTATCAGCAGCAGTATTAGCTCGGTACGTTAACGTTTGGCTTGCTACAGTATCTTTCAACTGTTTTACATTTACCGCATCAGTATCAGCTGTACCCTCAGCAACCTCTTGAATCTTGTTGCCACCAGCCTTGATGTCATCAAGACTAAATTGAACCATTTTACCAGCTGCACTTTGGAATGCCATGCCTTGAGCACTACCTTGAGCCATATTTCCATCTTCATCATTAAATATAAGGGTTTTAGTATCAAGAGAAGAACTATTAGGTCCTGCTTGTAAAGATAAAGAACCATTGTCCAAATAAGTATTTGCTGTATTCGGTTGATTTACATCAATACCATTATTGATTCTAATACCATCACGGTCAATTTGTGTATAATTACCTACAGCTGGATCACCAAACTTACCGCTACCATTAATTGCATCAAACTTGATTGTCTCACCCAGACCATTTTCAAGAGAAATAGAGTTTAATTTCTTAAGATCTTTATTTAATGTGGTAGCAATATTTTTGCCAGTTTGTGTAACTGTAATATTATTATCACCAGTGAAATCTACAGTGTCGCCACCAGATACCTTTGTACCAGTATCACCATTAGCGGACAAGTTCCATGCCGCACCGGCTTTAGCCGCATCGGTTGCCTTATTAATAGCATCTGCTACGTTTTTAGCCGTTGCAATACCGTCATCACCAGTTACAGATGCGGCACCTGAATTTGCATCACTATTAATAGCAGCACGTTTTGTAGATACTTCTACAGTATCGCCATTCATTTTCGTAGATACAAAGTCACCAGTAGCACCTTTTACATTGAATGCTACATCACCATCTTTTAAAGATTGGCTAGATACAGTACCGCTGTCTGCACCAAGAGAAATATTACGATTTACTGCTGTGGAAGCATTGTCTACTTTAGATTTAGTCGCTGCATCAAGACCTACTGTAACAGTTTGACCATTTACAGTTGTAGTTACGCCATTAGCACCAGCTACAGTAAGCTTTTCATTTTTAAGTTTAACTGTACCGTCTGTAGTACCATCTGAAACAGTAAGATTTTGAGACAAGCCATCTACAGCTTTGTTGATAGAATCCGCTACATTTTTTGCAGTCGCTAAGCCATCTGTAGGACTATTTACTTTAGCTTTACCATCAGCATCATTAGTAATGGTTTCAGTAGCAGTAGAAATGGTTACATTGCCATTTGCCCCTACAGTTGCTGTTGTGTAAGTACCATTCGTAAAGTTTAAACCATTTGCTAAGGATACTTTATTCGGATTAGCACCATTCGCTTTATATGTTAATTGTGTTTGATCAGCTAACTTAGTTGTATCAATACCAATTGCATAGTCCTTAGTATTCGTACCTGCTGTTGGTGTAATTGTAATAGGATTATCTGCCATATTAGCCTTACTTACGGTTACCGCGCCTACAGCTAAATCTTTTACTTTTGCTGTATCAACAGCGACTTGTACACCTGTAGCAGATGCCTTAGTCGTAACTAGGTTGCCATCACCAGCCACTTTAAAGGTTGCATCACCGTCTTTAAGATACTTAAGACCTGTAGATCCTGTATCACCAGTTAAACCAATACCTTTAGTCGTAGCATTTACAGTATTGCTATCTAAGCCAACGACAAGACTGCCATTATTTGTACCAACTAAATCAGTTCTAATACCATTAGCACCGATTACTTTAAGTGGACTTTCACTAAGCTTAACAGTGCCAGTTTTAGAATTTGTATCTAATTTTAATGTCACGTCAGATACTGCATTCTTAACATCTGTAATGTTAGCTGCATTAGTACCTACGTTACCACCGCTAGAAACATCGGTAATTTGTTGACCGCCTGCACTGATGCCATTGGTGCCAAATTTAACCGTTTTAGAACCAGCCTTACCAGATAAGCCATCAGTCGTAATAGTCACATTATTGCCAGTAGTTGGACCAATTTGAAGCGTTGTATTGCTCAACACATTATTACCGGCTGTGAAAGATTGACCACTGAAAGTTTTACCTGTAACAGCTCCGTTTGAACCATCTAATGTAATTTGGTTACCACCAGAGGAAACAGTAACGGATTTATTAGCTTTCACAGTATCTACAGTAATCGCCTTATTCAAAGAAGTCGTAATTTTCTTACCATTACGAGCTACTGTAATATTGTTATCCCCGCTAAAGGATACAGTATCTTCTTTATTGATTACTTCACTACGACCATTGTCATTATCGGCTTGTAATTTCCAGTTATAAGCATTAGCAGAGATTGCTTTATTAATAGAGTCCGCTACATTTTTAGCATCAGCCATACCTGCTGCTGGCGCAGAGGCTTGACCATTTGTGATATTAATATTTTGAGTTTTACCTGAAATTGTAAGGTTTTGACCATTAGCAGATGTAGTAATGTATGTATTATCACCTTTAAGGCCTAACGTACTATTCGCAAGGTTTACATCACCGCTACCAACATTGCCAGCAAAAGCTAAGTTAACGCTTTTTAATTGAGCGACGTTAACAGCATCTGTATCCTCTTTACCTGCTGCAAGACCTGTAATTTGACGGGTTGCAGCACTACCATTACCTACTGCAACAGCACCCGTTGAAGGAGTTAATGCCCAGTTATTTAATCCCGCATATTTATTGGTACGATTGTCGTTTGGATTATAGCCCTTATTCGCAATGCCGCCAGCACGATCCGCTACAGAACCAGCGCCTAATGCAACACCGCTTTCAACAGTAGCACGAGAATCAGGACCAAGAGCAATAGATCTAACTGCACTTGCATTAGATCCAGTACCGATAGCAATGGAATGTTGAGATCCGGAATTAACGCGACTACCTATGGCAATTGATTCTAAACCATTGGCTGTCGTAGCAGAACCGATTGCAAGAGCTCGATTACCAGTAGCGGTCGTTTTAGTAGAGCCATAAGAACCAATCGCTATAGTACCATCACTAGAGGCCGTAGCACTACCACCTAACGCCACAGAATTAGCAGCATCAGCCGTTACATCTATACCTATAGCTGTAGCATTTAATTGTTTAGATTTTGCAGCATTACCAACTGCAACACCGCCTTGTTCAGAAGTTGTGAAATTTGTACCAATAGCAACACCATTTTTGCCAGCTGCGGAAGAGTTATGACCTACTGCAAGAGAATTTTCCCCTTTAGCAGTAGTCAGCATCCCTACTGCCGTAGCAGATGTAGCATCAGCAGTAGATAAAATCCCCAAAACTGTTGAAGATGCACCAGTAGATGTATTCTTTCTACCTACAGCCACACCACCTTCACCGGTAGCTTTCGATTCAGAGCCTACAGCAACAGAATTAGATGTTTTAGCATTTGTTTTATAACCAATACTAACAGCTGCACTCCCATCTGCCTTGGCCGCAGTACCAATAGCTACGCTATATCCACCAGAAGCAACAGCATAATCATCAAATCGATCAGATGAAGCGCCACCAATTGCAACGTCGCCCCCATTAGTTGCTTGTGCATAAGTACCACCTGCAAAAGCACCAAAACCTGTAGCCTGTGTAGCACTACCAATAGCAGTGCCACGTACACTAGAGTTAGCGATAAGGCCTAATGATACACCACCTCTACCAGTTGCACTAGCACCAGCACCAACAGCTACAGCTGGTTGAGCTGGATTAGCATATTGTGAGGACGCTACAGCTCTATAACCGATAGCAATAGACTGATCACTATTGGACTGAGATTCATTACCGATAGCAAGACCATTGGTTAAGTTTGAATACATCTTAGTGCCGCCCTCGATAGTACCAGTTGGTCTATCTGCTGCAGATACCTCTGTAACTATACCGGCTTGCATTGCTAAAGCAGCCAAAATGCTTGCTACTACAATTTTCTTTTTCCCTGTTTTGTTCTTTGCCATTTCAGATACTACAACATAGCACTGCTTTGACTTGGACCAGATGACTTTAAATATCTTATTCATACAATTTTCCTTCTATAAATGACTAACCCTCAACTATATGAATTTTGTTATCCAAACATATGGATATTTGAAAGATAATGAAAATACTCAGACTCTCATTACTTAAAAATCTATCTTTAATTTTAACATAATATACATTATTCTCTCAATTAAAAATCATATTTTTTGGATATTTAATGCAATTATAAGTTCCTTAAACAATTACATAAACGTGCATTATTATTGAATTTCATTTATAATTCACCTTAATTAATTGCATGTTTTTAGTATTTTTATTCTATCAATCGAGAACAAAAAACTTATCAATAAAAATATAAAAATTGTTTTATATTTAAAAGTATTCACTATTCATACTCTATATGCAGCTTTATTGATTGTTTTATTAATTCTTAAACAAGAAATTATTTAGTATTTTATTCCTAAGATAGACTTGTTACGAAATCTTTTATTTCTTCCATGTAAAAGAGCCCCCCTCGAACGAGGGGGACTCTTTTCATTTTTACATATCCATTCAGATCGTATACATAGTTTTAACTATATATTCACGAACCTTATGCTTTGTTTGCTAACAATTGGTTAACAGCTGCTTTCAACGCATCAATTTCAGATTGTTGTTGTTCAAGCTTGGATTTGTACTCTTCATTTTGGTTACGTAAGTGACTTACTTCATCTTGCATTACGTAGATAGAGCTAATAGGGCCAGCTTTATAACGTTCTGGAACAGCGTCTTTTCTATCACGGCTGCCACCGAATTTGTGAGTTACACCAGCATTTACCATACTATGGCTAGAACCAAGTGTAATACCTACGTTGAACATAGTATCTTCAGTTCTGTAGTGAGCAAGACCGATTGCACCAGCTGTTTCACCACGGTAGTTACCAATACCTGCCATGATTTGAGTTGGTTCCAATGGATCGTATTGGATTGGTTTCAACGCTGCCATTGCTGCCGCATGTGCACCAACACGTTGTGTTTCAGCACCTACATCGTTAATAGCTTGTTGTAAACCAGCTTTAGTTTGTTTCAATTGACTTACATTTACTGCATCTGTATCAGCTGTACCAGGTGCTACACCATGAATTTGGTTACCACCATTGTTTAAGCCGTTTACAGTAAGGGATACAGGGCTAGCTGCTGCATTTGCAGGAGTGATAGTCATACCTGCACCGTTAACTGTTGTAGAGTTACCAGCTGCATCTTTTACAGTTGTACCTGCAGGAGTGATCTTAGTGGATGCACCATTTTCATCGCCTACAGTTACGCTGTTAAGACCTTTCAAGTCTTTAGCCAAGCTATATGTGAAAGTAGTTTTATCTTGTTTAACTTCAAGATTATCACCAGCTTGGAATTTAACAGTGTCGCCACCTTGTACTTTTTCTACAGTACCGCCAGCTGCAGTTACATTCCATGCAGAAAGATCTTTAACTTGTTGTTTACCAGCATCTGTTAAGTTGCTCAAATCTTGGTTTGCTGCATTATCGATTTTAGCTTTAGTTGCATCATCGATCTTAACAGTTACGTCTTCACCATTAGCAACAGTTGTTAAACCGTTTTCGCCTTTAATATTGAACTTCACATCACCTGTGCTCAAGGATTTTTCATCAGTAGAACCAGTGTTACCACCTAAGGAAATCTTACGACCGATTGCTTCTGTGTTTTTATCGATTTGAGCTTTGTTTGCTGCAATATTTGCTTTATTTGTTGCAATATCACCAGCATTTTTAGTGATATTATCTTTATTTGCTGCTACTTGATCATCAACTGCTTTCAATTGATCTTCAGTTGCTGCACGACCAGATACTGGTTGTGTTTGACCTGGAACCCAAGTTTTATTAGTCAAGCCAGTTACTTCTGGAGTTTCTACACCATCAGTTGCTTTTACTTTTGGCGCTGTAATTGTGTCATTTGCAGTTACAGTATCGAAAGTAACATCTTTCTTAGTTGCAATAGTGAAGTCTTTACCATTTTGAGTAATGGAGATGTTATCACCATCGATGAATTTAACTGTGTTACCACCTTCAACTTTTTCAGCAGTACCGTTATTAGCAACTACATTCCATGCAGATAAATCTTTAACTTGTTGTTTACCAGCATCAGTTAAGTTGCTCAAATCAGTATTTGCTGCATTGTTGATTTTGTTTGCAGTAGCATCATCTAATTTAACAGTTACATCTTCGCCATTAGCTTCAGTAACGATACCATTTTGACCTTTAATATTGAATTTCACATCACCTGTGCTCAAGGATTTTTCATCAGTAGTACCAGTGTCACCACCCAAGGAGATTTTACGAGCGATTGCTGTTGTATTTTTGTCGATATTATCTTTATTTGTTTTAATATCGGCAGCATTTTTAGTGATGTTATCTTTATTTGCTGCTACTTGATCATCAACTGCTTTCAATTGATCTTCAGTTGCTGCACGGCCAGATACAGGTTGTGTTTGACCTGGAACCCAAGTTGTATTAGTCAAGCCACTCACTTCTGGAGCTGTGATTTTTTGGTTTACAGTAACATTATCGAATGTTACATCTTTCTTAGTCGCGATTGTGAAGTCTTTACCATTTTGTGTAATGGAAACATTGTCACCATCGATGAATTTAACTGTATCGCCACCTTGAACCTTTTCAGCAGTGCCGTTATTAGCCACTACATTCCATGCTGCCAAATCTTTAACTTGTTGTTCACCAGCTGGAGTCAAGTTGCTCAAGTCTTTATTTGCTGCGTTGTCGATTTTGTCTTTAGTAGCATCATCAAGTTTAACAGTTACATCATCGCCATTTGCAACAGTAGTAAGACCATTTTCACCTTTAACATTGAATTTCACATCGCCTGTGCTCAAGGATTTTTCATCTGTGGAACCAGTGTCGCCACCTAAGGAAATCTTACGAGCGATTGCTGTTGTATTTTTATCAATGTTGTCTTTGTTTTTAGCAATATCAGCTTTGTTTGTTGCAATATCGCCAGCATTTTTAGTGATGTTATCTTTATTTGCTGCAATATTATCTTTATTAGTAGCAATATCAGCAGCATTTTTATCGATTGCTTTTTTGTTATCTGCAATGTTATCAGCATTTTTGCCGATTTTATCTTTATTATCAGCTACTTGATCATCTACAGCTTTCAATTGATCTTCAGTTGCTGCACGGCCAGATACTGGTTGTGTTTGACCTGGAACCCAAGTTTTATTAGTCAAGCCAGTTACTTCTGGAGTTTCTACACCAGTTGTAGCTTTTACTTTTGGAGCTGTAATTGTGTCATTAGCAGTTACAGTATCGAAAGTAACATCTTTCTTAGTAGCAATTGTGAAGTTTTTACCAGCTTGTGTAATTTCAATGTTATCACCATTGATGAATTTAACTGTATCGCCACCTTGAACCTTTTCAGCAGTGCCATTATTAGCAACTACATTCCATGCTGCCAAATCTTTAACTTGTTGCTTACCAGCTGGAGTCAAGTTGCTCAAGTCTTGGTTTGCAGCGTTATCGATTTTGTCTTTAGTAGCATCATCAAGTTTAACAGTTACATCGTCGCCATTAGCAACAGTAGTAAGACCATTATCACCTTTAACATTGAATTTCACATCGCCTGTGCTCAAGGATTTTTCATCTGTAGAACCAGTGTTACCACCCAAGGAGATTTTACGAGCGATTGCTGTTGTATTTTTGTCGATATTATCTTTATTTGTTTTAATATCGCCAGCATTTTTAGTGATGTTATCTTTATTTGCTGCTACTTGGTCATCAACTTTTTTCAATTGATCTTCAGTTGCTGCACGACCAGATACTGGTTGTGTTTGACCTGGAACCCAATCTGTATTAGTTAAGCCAGTAACTTGAGGTGTTTCAACACCAGTTGTAGCTTTTACTTTTGGAGCTGTAATAGCTTGGTTAACAGTTACATTATCGAATGTTACATCTTTCTTAGTGGAGATTGTGAAATTTTTACCTGCTTGAGTGATTTCAACATTATCACCATCGATAAACTTAACTGTGTCGCCACCTTTTACTTTTTCAGCAGTTTCGCTATTAGCTACTACATTCCAAGCAGCCAAATCTTTAACTTGTTGCTCACCAGCTGGAGTCAAGTTGCTCAAATCTTTGTTAGCAGCGTTATCGATTTTGTTTTTAGTATCTGTATCAAGTTTAACAGTTACATCATCGCCAGCAGCTACAGTTGTAATACCGTCTTCACCTTTGATTTTGAATTTCACATCGCCTGTGCTCAAAGATTTTTCATCTGTGGAGCCAGTGTTACCATCTAAGGAAATTTTACGAGCTAGAGCAGCTTTGTTAGCTTCTGCTTTATCATCTGTTTTCTTTAATTGAGATACATTGACAGCATCTTTATCTGCTACGCCATCAGCTACGTTAGTAACTTTCATGTCCCCTGCATTGATACCTTTGTCGCCATCAATTTTTACAGTTGGATTACCTGCAGCATTGTTGAAAGATGCACTGTTCAAGCCAGTAAGATCTTTCTTCAAGGATACAGAGATATTTTTATCATTTCTAGCAACTGTAATATTATCGTCGCCAGAGAAATCTACTTTATTACCGTTTTTAACTGTTACTGGTGTTGCTTCACCATTAGCAGAAAGATCCCAAGTATATGCAAGTTGATCCGCGATAGCAGCTAACTGAGAACCATTGATCGCGTCTGTAGAAGTAGCACTTACTTCACCAGGAGCCACGTTTTTCAACTGACGCTCGAAACCTTCAGCACCGAAGGATACAATATCGCCTTCTAGAGTTTTATCGCCACCTTGCCATGCAGCAACAACACCACTAGGCAATGTATAGCTAGTTTGTTTTGTACCTGGTTTATCTGTAGTAGAACCACCACCTAATGCAACAGAGTTATCACGATTTGCTTTCGCACCTGTACCAATAGCGATGGCATTTGTTACAGAATCATTATCGGCAGCACTTGTATTAACACCTGTTAAAGAGCCAGCAATACGATTTTTAGAGTCAGCGCCCGTACCAATAGCAATACCAGCATTACCAGATTGACCCTTAGTGCCCACTGTGATACCGATATGGTCTGCTGTAGCATTCTGATAATCTCTAGCTTTAATTTCATAACCCGTTAAAGCTTTAACAGCAGCAGAAACAGTAGCGACAGCAGGTTTACCTGTTGTAATATCAGTATAAACTGCTCTAGTAGACGTCATTCTATCAGCATCGTCACCGCCAATAACAATAGAGGAGTGACCAAGGGCTTTAGTATTACCACCAATAGCAATACTTTGGTCACCTACAACGACAGCCCCTTGCCCCGGTAATGCACCACCACCAATGGCAATACCTTGTGAATAAGAAGCACCAGCTTCGTTTACCGTCGCACCAGTACCAATAGCAAGCGCAGTACCACCATTTGCAATTGAATTTTTACCTACAGCAACACTTGGTGTATTACTATATCGAGCTTTTGAATAAGCATTTTGACCAATAGCAATCCCACCAGCAGCAGCCTCTGCATTTGCAGCAGTACCAATTACAACAGAATCACTAGTAGTAGCTTTTACATTTGTACCTAAAGCAACTGCATTTACACCTGTAACACTAGCACTGTTACCTAAACCGATTGCATTGGCACCTGTAACAGTAGCACTATCACCAAAAGCTACAGATGCACCACCAGTAGATGTAGGCACCTCGTTTACAGCCAATGCTACATTAGCATTAGTCATAGCTAATGCTGCAAAGATACCAGCTACTACAATTTTCTTTTTACCGCTATTGTTTTTAGCGAATTCAGATACTACTACGTAGCATTCTTTGGATTTGCTCCAAACCACCTTAAAAATTTTGTTCATTCTTCG
>FLSK01003075.1_pt1 | contig 14127 bp, 20 predicted proteins | sample 1550541 | NCBI WGS metagenome assembly FLSK01 (sample SAMEA4031773, study PRJEB14383) | metagenome | biome: human; feature: oral; material: saliva | place: Philippines | collected 2014
ACGTCAACACGTGTATTTCAGTATTACACCGTATCCAGATTGTACTAAAATAAATACAATTATTTTTTAAATTTTATTGATATAACCGGGGCAATATGCTATATTATAGGTGTAAGCAATAAGGCTTGCAAAATAACACTTAGCCGATAGGAACGGCGGAAATGAGGAAATATAGATAAAAGTAGAGCATTGGAGATTTTAGAAAAGATTGAGGAGCATTATAATCTATTTAATACTAGGTATTATGTAGATGATCTACCTAAGTATTTTAACACTACCATTGGATGAACTTTTAGAGTTTATTCTTAATAATGGACAGCATGAAAAAGTAAAAGATGTATATTCATATTATTACTATTTCATACTTGATGGAGTTAAAGCAAAAATATTTATATAGGAGTTGGAACAATGAACAATATAATATTTAAGAGTAGAACGGAATTAGTTCCGTTCACTCAAAAGGTAAAGAAGAACATAGCACGTAAATATTTTAATGAGAGTAAACCTGTACTGGTAAGAACCTATACCCATTATGATGAATTTATAGGGGAGCAAATAATAACAAAAGATTTTGACTTTGATACATTTGAGGAAAGCCTTGAATGTACTGGTTACTGGTTTAAAAAAGTAGAGCATAGCATACCAAAATTTGTACAGGGTAAAAAGGAGTTTTTTATTTCATGAATGTATTAATTGCTTGTGAAAGTAGTCAGACAGTTTGTAAAGCTTTTAGGGAACAAGGGCATAATGCATTTAGCTGTGATATAGCGCCCACTTATGGGGGGTTACCACAATATCATATACAAGATGATGTTCTTAAGTTATTGAATGGTAATATAGATTTTTATACAGAAGATGGACAATATTATCATATTATAGGTAATTGGGATTTAATTATAGCACATCCACCATGTACATACTTATCAAATGTTGCTACAAAGTTTCACAGTTTGAAATACAGTAGTTTAACAGATATAGCTATAAGAACTATGTTAAGAATATCGGCACAAAAGTTCTTTATGGAATTTGTAAATGCAAAATGTGATAAAATCGCTATTGAAAATCCAGTAGGCATTATGTCAACGGTTTACAGAAAACCAGATCAGATTATACAACCTTATCAATTTGCAAAAGATGTTAACGATAAAGAGAACTATGTAACTAAACGTACTTGTTTATGGCTTAAAGGCTTACCGCTTTTAGTTGATAATAACATAGATAGAGATGACTCTAAGCTATTTGATTTAACTAAGAACGGCAATAAAATAAATTGGTATGATAAAGTAAGCATAAAAGATAGAAGTAAGATTAGGAGTAAAACATTTCCGGGTATTGCGAAAGCAATGGCTGAACAATGGGGTAATATATGAGTCTGGAACAGTTAGAATTAATACTTAAAAGTCGTTTAGTTTGTGCTAGTGAATATGAAATATATAAGACTGGTGATAACTATAAATTAAATACTACATTTAAGAATGGTTATTTATTTGAGCATGAATTGAAAGATTTTAATGTTGACATTGACGATTTAATAAACTTTATAGTGCAATTCAAAGAGGACTATAACATATCAGTAAACTTAATAATATTTAATAATTAATATCGTTGACATTAAGGGCGGTTAATGATATTATCATATTAAAGTTAAATATAAGCATTAAGAAAAGGAGAATAAGAAAATGAGCATTAACTTTGACGAATTGAACACAAATGAGAACACAGGTAAGAGTTTTACCAATAAGACAGATTTATATCTTCAGTTCCCTAACCAGAAAATAAGAGTTATTTCTTTAAAAAAGATTAATACTAAGTTTGGTGATACTTATATTGCAGAACTTGACACGGAGAATAAAGATGTAATCACATTACCCGGTTTTATGGTTGATAAGCTTGACAAGCTTATGACTGAAACAGCTTTCACAGATTTATTGACAGGCGGTAAGCTTGCAGTATTAACGGTTAATAAGAAAGATAGTAAAGGCAAGCCATATTGCACGGTGGAAATTAAAGAAATGTAAGACAGGATAAAATATAAGCCCCATTACTTAGGTAGTGGGGTTTATTTAGTATAAAGGGGTTTTGTATGACAAAAATATTTAAAGGCAGTAATGCAATAAATGGAGTAAAACACAATGATAGTATAGTAAATATTTCTATTCCTAATATTCCAGTACCTAAAAGAATTATTAACAAGGCTAATAGTTATAAGACAAATACAGTAGCTGACATTATGGACTTGACAAAGTATATTAACAAAGAAATGAATAAGGCAATTGATAAAGCAAGTAGATATTTGAAAAATAGGGAATATGAATACAACAAAGAGATAAGAAGAATTCAAGGTATTTTAAAAAGAACGAAGAATATAGATAAAATAAAAGCATACAATAAAAAGATTAATAATCTGAACAAAAAAATAGGAAACATACAAAACACTAGAGAAAAAAGAGTAAAACAAGCTGAAATAAAATGGAAGAAGATAGCAACAAAAGTACAAATTGAAAAAGCCTTACAAAATGGAGAAAATACAGACCGTGCAAACTTAGCAAATTTACAAGACATATTGCGTGATTTAGATACGCAAACTAATGCTTTAAATAATCCTATATCAGCTGATATATTTATAGAAGTAATTAGAGCAATATTTGACATTTATTATGAACCCGGAATTGATCCAACGCAGACAGAACTATTTAGAAACTGTATGTTAAAAGCTAATGATAGCAATTTAACAGGTCAAGAAGATTATGACAATTTAAAAGATGAGCTTATGTATTCATTGCAAAGAACATATATACATTACTTTGCAAATAGAGGGCGTAATACTACAGCACAGTTTGTAATGGCGGTAGTGGTAAAGGGTGAGTATAATGAGGATATAACACATGTCATATAAAAAAGTTAACGCACAAACTGCCATAAAAAATAGAGTTTTAAAGCGTAAAGAACAGGAGTTGTACACGGCTAGAATTAGTAAGGCAAAAAGAGCAAAGAAAAAGAAAAAAGAGTATATACTAACCGCCGATTGTGAAACATTCACTAACTCAACCGATTATACATATATATGGAGTTTCGCATGGTATGACGGCAAAGACTGCTACATAAGTGCAGATGAAAAGGATATGCATAGCCTTATTGAATACGGCGGTTACTATATGGTACACTTTAATACCTTTTTAAATTATTTACTGGATACTTACGATAAATACACAGAAAAAGTAATAGTATATATTCATAATCTTAAATTTGACTTAGAATTTTTTAGACGGTATTTAATCGAAAATGTAAAACTAAAAGATTTAACAGGTTATACACCTAAGGGTTTAAGGAATTTAGATAATTATGTTACTTACCTTATTAGTGACATGGGAGCAGTTTATAACTTAAAAATGAAAATACAAGGTTTAGAAATAAAATTCATTGATAGTTTTAAATTTATACCCATGGCACTATCAAAAGCAACTAAGGACTTTAAAATATCAAACCTAAAAGAAGAATATAACATAGTTAATGATTGCTATTTGAAACCAGAAAACCAATTATATATTGAGAATGATGTAATCGGATTATACCAGTGTATAAAAAAGTTCCGTGAAATAGGAAAATCAGACAAAAACACAATTGCAAGTTGTGCATATGATGTTTTTACACAAGGTTTCGGTTTAAACTGGGAAGATTACAAGGCTACAAACTTTCCAGAACTTTCACTTGATCAAGATAAATTTTTAAGACGTGCTTACCGTGGGGCGTTCTGTTATGTAAATAAAAAATACCAGGGTGAAGTAATAAATGAATTATGCGACTGTTACGATGTAAATTCATTGTATCCGTATATTATGAATAGCAGTAGACTATTACCAGTTGGCTATCCTTTAGACAGTCCGCCAAAAACTGGGAAGTATGTTAGTATTAGTGAGGTAAATGTTAAAGCAACGGTAAAAGAAAATGCTTACCCTTTTCTATTTTCAAAGGGGTTCTTAGGATTTAAAAAGGCTTTATACTTTGAAAAAATAGACACTTACGAAGAGGGAAAAACCTTAACATTTACTAATGTTGATATAGAAATGCTATATAAATACTATGATGTTGCAGAATTTGAGTATATAAAAACATATTACTTTAAAACTAAAAAGGGTTGTGATATTTTCGGCAAGTACTTAGATTATTTTGCTAAAATGAAAGTAGAACACGCAAAGGAAAAGGACGCTTACTATGCAATAAGTAAATTATTTCAAAATAGCTTATATGGTAAATTTGGCGGTTCTTACACATTCGGCACTTATAAATATGTATTTGATCCTGAAAATGAAGTTAAATGTACTATAAAGGAATTAGATTTTATAGATAATAAGCCGACAGATTCCACATATGTACCTATAGCCGGGTTTATCACAGCATACGCAAGGGAATATATAGCAAGTTTAATAATGAAAAATCCGAAAGCTTTTTTATACTGTGATACAGATAGCATTCATATGTTACACGTAGATAACAACGGCTTGCCGATAGATAGTAGCAAATACGGAGCTTTAAAACTTGAATATCAATTTAACCATGCAATTTATGTAAGGCAAAAGACATATTTAGAGATTGGAACGGATGGAGATATAAAAATGGGATTTTGCGGACTAAGTAAAGACGGACAGACTGCATTAGCAAATCATATAAAAGACGGTACTATTAAAATAGAAGATATTAAGCACGGCTTTAGCATAGAGGGTAAAAGGCAAATGAAAAGAGTTAGAGGCGGTTATATAATCGCTAATACAACATTCTTAATTAAATAAGGTATATTGACAATTATTAATAAAAATTTTATAATTATTATGTAGTCAGTGAGGAACTGAGGGCAAACCGTATAACTACAATACATCAGTTTGCCCAATTTTTCAAAGGCTATAATAAAACGAAAGGAATTTATAAATGACTTGCATAGAGTTTGTACTTAGCAAGCTAAACGCTAAGGAAAGCAAGGAATTAGAGCGTTTACTCACCGTCAAAAATGAATGGTTGAATAAAAACGAATTGGAACAGGGCGAACCGTATATATTTGTTATAGGTTTTCATATCGGTTTTGGGCGTTTAAATTCAGAACATAATCTTGAAACAGTGGAATATGATGACGGTAAGGAATTAAGGCGTTTAGTTTCTTTATTTGATGATAATGTAAAAATTGTAATGAAAAAAGAGGGGTTGAAACTATGGGAAAAATAGCAGACGCTATAACCGGGTTGTTTAATAGTGAAAAAGTCACTATTACAGACAGCGGGCAAAAGGTAATTGCATTAGAGCCAATTTTGGAAGAGGTAAAGGGTTTAGATATTATTGACGTTGACACTGGCGAAAGTGATTTAGTTGATGATGTAACAGATACTACAGAATTACCAGAGTACGCAAGTTATCAGTCTTACACTGATTTAATGAACTTAGTAACTGCTTTGGAAAGTAGATTAGTTAAGCTTGAAAGTGCTATTGAAATAGCAGACAACTTAACAGGCGAAAAAGAAACAGAGGTTGAAGTATGGTAACAGATGTAACAATTTGGAACGATAACCAACAGACGGACAATTATAGATTAGGTTTTAGTTTTGAAGATGAAAAGAAACCTGATAAAATAGTGCTGTCTAATCGTGATGATGATAGGGGGTATAATAACCCTCATAGATGGGAGTTTGAAATCGTTGATAAGAAGTATATTGATGATGCCGATACAGTGTTACAGACACAGATAACAACTAATCAGCAGAATATACAGAACAACGCAAACAACATACAGATAAACGCACAGAATATAGCAGCGAATACAACACAGTTACAGGATCACGAGAGCAGAATTACACAGAATACTAATAACATAGCACAGCATACAAACGATTTAAACGCTTTGAATTTGCGTGTCGGAAACAACGAAACAGAAATAGCTAACTTGAAACTGTTTAGACAACATCCGTTAAGTAAAGTGTTTAATGTTATTAGAGGACTTGACTATTATAGGTTACATTCATATGTATCATATAATCAAAACGGAGCGGTTATTGTAAAGGTGGAAGTTGATTTTTACACTGAAACAGGTGTAAACTTTAGCGTTGAATTAAAGGATATATTACCATGGATAGACGTAGTAAGTACAACACCTTACCGCATCGAAAATATTCCATGTTGCGGTCATGTAATTCCGCTTAATCAGTCACCTAATGTCAATGACAATTACGCTATTACATTTGACAGGGATACAAATAGAACTAACGCATTTGTAGATAGTACATTAGCAACTATTAACCCTAACGGCAGTACCTCAATAGATAAAATGTTACTGGAAAGTAGTACATCTATGACAGGTAGCAATTCAAACGGTAGATATTTTATAACCTTGGCATTTACATATTAAAAGGAGTAATTAATTATGAAGTACACAGATACTAACAAAGTAAAGGAAACATTTGAAAATATTATAAATGTAGGCAGAACGGCAAGAAAAGAGCCACTAATGAAACTTGGTGCAATGACTACCCCGGCCAATGCACTTGACAGAATGAGCAATGCAGATTTTCAGTCACTGGATGTATTAGGCAGTTATAAGGGTATTTCAGCTAATAGCTATGTTGCAAAGATGTCTATGCTCTGGAGTTCCATCTTTTGGAAAATCGGCGAACAGATCCTTATTGTAGGTAACTATGTTACACCATTTCAGCCGTACTATAAAGATTGCCCAGTTGGTGGAGATATTGAGGAACAGGCTCTTAGGATTAAAAACCCTATAGACCGTACAACACTTGCCAACAGTGCCATACTTACCAATTATGTTACACAGCGTGATAACTTCTTACACCGCTTTAAGAATTTTAATGTATTTTCGGCTACATATAACCAGGCGGAAATAATTAATATATCTAGCACATGGGATAATATCGCTAATAGTATCAATGCAGAACTTGAGAATATAATCAAGTCGGCTAGTATCTATCTTAATGACTTAGCAATATCAAGCTTTAGTAATCAGTACTTATCTGGCGGTATGGATGAGGTTGTTATTAACCCTATCACTAACCAGGCAACGGCTGAAGATGTAGCTGTAACAATTAATACACTCATTGACAGAATGAGAATATCAGCAACAACTGATTTTATACCTTTTAACCGTAACGCAAACAATCCATCACATGACATAAAAGATATAGCTGTGTCTGATATGTTGCTTGTATGTACCCCAGATCTATATAATAACGTAAATTTCCGTACTGCCCTTAGTACCTATTTTGGCGGTAAGTTCAATAATGACAAGTATAGCTTTAATGTTATATTAGTTGACAAGTTCAATACAGCTATTGACAACAACACCAATGTAACACCCGGTTATACAGCACTGGCACAGCCTAAGAAGTTAAAAGCTGTACTTATTGAGGAAGATGGACTTATCTATCGCATTAGGGAACACGGAACATATAACTTTGATAATACTGCTACATTGAATACATCTATATTTAAGCATATGGATGTACTGGCAGACATATCAGACCGCAGAAAGTGCGTAGCAATCGTGGAGTAATTACAATATGGCTAATAAAGTTATGAATAACTTTAAAGGTGATCCGCTGAACTTGGAAGAGTTCGGCGGAACTACACCTTTAAACGTTACACAGTGGCTAAGTATGTTAACTGACTTAGCAGAAAACTTATATAACTGGAGTGGCAACATAGATTTTTATAGTTTGCTTTTAATAGAAAAGTATATATTCAACCGTCAAGACTTTGCATTAGTTCAAACTAAGTTTAGAGTGGGTAAAGCTATAGTTAAGGGTTCATTGCAGATACTACCATGTACAGTGATGAACTATAGAAACAGGTACGAACCTAAGAAAATCAAAATTATACTTGATAAACCCGTAAAGAACTTGATACTTGATTATACCTATAAAGATTTTGTATTTTTTGATAACTTCACTAATACTATACCTTACAGTTTAGCAGTCAAATATAGTGAAATGTTAGGTAAGTTAGACGCTTTATATATGCAAAATGTTGATAAGTTATCTATCCCGGTTATTGCTATCGGCTATAAAAATTTTAAAAATGAGTTGTTAAACATCTTTAAGCGTTCAAAGTTAAACGCACTTTATGCATTTGTAACAGGCGACAATGTGAATAAGGATGTAAATAATTTGTTTTACAATCCGAACATTGATTTTAATCTTGACAAGATTAATAAAGAGCGTGAAACTATAATGAATGAGTACTTGCAAGAATTAGGCGTAAACCCCAACAGGTCACTAAATACCAATAAGCAATATGTAAACAATCGTGCTATTATTGAGGACAGTTTAATTAGTAAATATTTTAGTGCAGTACTTAACAAGTACAGGGAACAATTTTGTAAAAAAGTAAATGCTAAGTTCGGTATCGGTTTATCATTTTACCCAACAGTTAATTTACAAGATTTCAGAGGTGAAGAGTATGGAAGAGAACAAAGTAATAGTATTGATTAGCATAGTATTATCGGCATTATATAATATGCTGTACCCACATTATCTATTATTTGGGTTGCTTATCGTTGTAAATGTTACTGATTATGTGACGGCTTTAATTGGAGCGTTTGAGCGTAAGGAACAAATAAGCATTGACAAATCTATTAGGGGAATTGCAAGAAAAATAAATGCTTTATTCTTTGTATTGATCGCTTTGATTATTGACGTAATTATCAATAATTATTTTAAGACTGATAACACATTTACATTTATCAGTAGTACTGTTATTTTGTGGCTTGTAATACATGAGTTACTAAGCATTATCAATAATATCAGTAACTACAATACGGAAAATGTACCCCCGGCAATTTTAAAGTTTTTAGAGAGGTTCAAAAATGACGGATTACGATAGAATTTTAAACTATCTTAAAAGTTGGGTAGGCTATCAAGAAAAAGATAGCCTTGCCAATGTCGGCGAAAGTATGGAAAATCCAGAAAACTATACAAAGAACGGCGGTTTTAACAACTATACTATCTTTGCAAAGGATTTTTACAAAGAAACAGGGATAGGGGTACAGGGTGAACCGTGGTGCGATACCTACATTGATATATGCTTTATTAAGGTTTTCGGAAAAGAAAAAGCTACAAAGATGTTAGGCGGTTTTTCAGCATATACACCTACATCAGCAAATTTTTTCAGACGTGAGGGAAGATTTAAACAACAGCCACAAACTGGATCACTGGTATTTTTCAAAGGTGAAAGAATACATCATACAGGTTTTGTAGTAAATTATGATAATACATACATTTACACTATAGAGGGTAACACGTCTAATGATGATAAGTTTAATAGAAACGGCGGTTGCGTAGCAATGAAACGACACTTGCGTAATGCAAGTAATATAGCCGGGTATGGAGTTATAAATTATATGATAAATGGATGGGATAAAGAGGGTACCAACTGGAGATATTACCAAAACGGTGAAATAATCACTAATAAGAACATTTTAAGTAATGGACTTTCTTATTATGTAGACGGTAACGGTTTAATGGTAAGAGGGCAAAATTTTATCAATGGCGAACGCCGTGTATTTTGTACTGATGGCAGATATGACGGAGCAGAATTGAAAATAAATGACGTTGAGGGGGTAAAAATACTATGAATGTAACACTTGACGGTCAAGGATACGCAAGAATTGATAATACTTACAATGATAGTAATTTTAATCAATTTCATAGTCAAATTGCTAACTTGCTAAACACTATGAATAATCTTACCACTGAGGAAGTAGAAACAGCTACTAACTATGTGTTAAAGAAGTATGCTAGTATTAATGAAAATATGATACAGTTCCTTAACGACTGGCAAACCGCATTAAATCAAGTTAATACTAATATAGATATTTAAGGGGGTTATATGTGGGGTTTTTTATATATTCCGTCTAATTGGTGGCGGAATAACATAGACAAGGAAGATTTTGACTATTACGATTTCCAATATTTTGAAAATGTCACAAACACCGCAGAAATGAATACTAATGTTACTAGTGCATTATCGCCGTTTCAAATAAGTAATACTTTTAAAATGGTACTTGCAGACTTGATATATAAATACTGCTATCATAAGCTTATAAATTTAAGGGATACTAAAAGATGGGTATCTAACTTTTATGGCGATATAGGTTTATGGCTACTGGATAATGCTAGATACTTACAAGCATATGATAGGGATGTTAACAACGGCATTAAAAACAAGGGTACAGATAACACAGTGGCAGATCATGAGGTTGTAAATGGAACGGTAACCACTGGTAAGTCTGGAACATCTGCAAATACACAGACTAATACTATAAGTAGTGGCGATAGTCAATCAAGCAATAATTCGGTGGGTGATACGCTTACCATATTAAATAATGAAACTACATCCACTAACTTTTTAGCAAGCAAGAATGATGAAAGTTTTTCCAGGGGTGAAGTTTCGGAAACTGCTAACAAGGATATAAGCAAGGGCGATAGTACATCAATGGGTTTTGCAGTGAATAACAACAATTCACTTAGCAAAGGTAAAAGCAGAGATACAGAACTTAAAAGCGGTACTTATTCCAATTTAGATATTGCCACAGCAGAAAGTAACTTCAAATTTCAGCCACTGTATTATCAGCTTACTCAGATTTTAGACGAATACTTTACGTTAGGGGGTTCAAATTATGCCTAAAACAACACCACAAGGTCATTTTCCAATAGAAAGAAATGTATTTACAGTAGAATTATATGAGCGTGGCAATGCACCAGATTATAGTTATGTATATGCTCCTGGAGTTAAGGCGGCTAGGGGTGACAGTGAAAGCTATTCATTGAAAAACTGCCCTAAAAATCAAGATTGTCCAACTATTGATATTACAGGCAATCCCGGTACAGACATGGCAAAATTTAATTATATAGGTATTGATTTTGGCAATACTGGAGATAAAAAGAAATGGTTTTTCGTAGTCGGTAAAACGATATTAAACTATCCAGAGAAAAACAATACAACTGGCACAGGTTTAGACGATTACGCAATGCGTTATGACTTGGTTCTGGATGTATGGGAAACATACAAAGATAAGTTAAATAATCCTATGATTAAGCTTGATAAAGTTACTACTAATAATCCAGAGGGATGGCAAGAATACGACCGTTTCAATGATGATATTTTGCCGTTTAGTGCAGTAGATATTACTACCACTGACAGAGTACAGGCAGACTGGAAAAAGGTAATTGCATGGCAAGCTAAAAAGCCTACAGAACAGGACAACTACATAATTGACAGCATGGTTACACCACTAAAATATAGTGAAAGCTTAGACGAATACAAACAAGCTATAGAGGATTTAGCAAGTGAACCACCACAGGCAACAAACATATTTAAAACGTTTGTGTGTGCTAATTCCTATGTGTTACTTCCTAACTTTGCAACTGAAGACGGCGGAAATAGTACAGGGGAATTATTAAACTTACCTACACCAGATCATGGCTTGCATGGGCGACTTAATTATTACCCTTACAAACGGGCATTTGTTAAGACTATTGACGGACAATGTGAAGAGTTTAGACAATCGGAAATGATTAATAGTTGCCTTGGTAGTAATGTAGTTGTTGGTGTAAATCACAGCACGACACCAACACCGCATAGTATTCTATTTATGCAAGGATATAAAAACGGTGTAAGCGGTAATTATTTAGTATTCAGTGCTTACCCTCATATGGATATTACAGGAAAAGTACCGACTATATGGGATAAGATAGGCGATAATTTAGGTAATGATATGTCAAGTACTGGAATGGATGGTTTATACTGGTAAAGGAGCAATAAATTATGGATATGAATAGTATGCAATTACTGAACAATTCAGTAAACGGTTTAAATAGCACTATTAATAGTACTAATATTACCGGGGCAACAGCTGGAGTTGGTACAGTTGTGGGCGGTGTAGTCGGTTCAGTTGTTCCCGTTGTTGGAACTATGGCAGGTGCTGCCATTGGCGGAGCAATCGGCGGACTTGTCGGAGGTATTACAAGTAGCTTTATACCCTCATATGCAACGCTTAAAGGCGGCAATGCGGGTATAAATTTTACAGTTATTCAGCGTAAACCATTCTGGTTAGAATATCATTGTCCTACAAAAGAGGAACTTGTTAGACTTGACGCGATATATAAATACTATGGTTGTGCTACTCACAGGACAGAGCCGTTGAATATTTCAAGCTATATGTACAAAGGTCATGCATATGTAAAGGGTGACTTGCAATATAACGGCAGTATCGGACTAAAATATTTTAGTCAAATTAATAGCATATTTAACAGAGGAGTACATATATTACAGTAAAGGAGTATAAACCCTATATCATTTGGTATAGGGTTATTATTTAAAATGGATAAAGTTATTGATTTAAAAAATAATGAATGGTTTAACATTGAAAATGAACGGATACCCGGAATAAAATTTTATGCAATCACAGGCGGTAGGGGTTGCGGTAAAACTTATAGTGTATTGGAAAAGGTAAAAAGGGAAATACAAAACGGCAAGCAAGTATTATACATCCGAAACAGTAAAAAGGATATTGGAACAGCAACTTCTTATTTTCAAACTATATGTGGTGATAATTACGATATTAAATTAGGGCGAATGGGTGCAAGTTCAATATGTATGGTTAATAGAGAAGATAAAGAAGATATAATATTGATAGGCTATACCCTGGCTTTATGTGACTATGAAACATTTAAAAGTAGTAAACGCTTAGTAGATATTATTATATATGAAGAGTTTTCAAGTTTCACAGGTGAAAACATTAACAGGATTTTTTCATTAGTGGAAATATTTGAAACTATTAGACAGACAAATCCTAACTTTGAGTTATACGCAATAAGCAATAACTTATATAAGGATGATCTACTTGATAACATCATGGATGAAAAGGATTTTCTACATATCCAGATTAAAAAGGAATTACAACATCAGACATTTAATAATAAAACTATAAATGCGTACTTGCAAGGTGCGTATTTGATGGAAGATTTTAATTTGAATTTGTCTAGTTATAAATGTCTGGGATATATAAAAAGCGTAGAAGATAAGATATACTTATATTACAATGAATTAAAATATCCTATGACTATACTATCTACTACAGGCACAGGAAAGCAAATAGCCATTGATATGGATGTAATCAAGTTACTTAGAACCGCAGTATATAGGAACTTGCACGAACGTAACAAGCTAGAGTTTTCTGTTGGGTTACTTACTAACTTAGATAAAAGATATAGGACATAATAAAAGCAGTGATATTTAATCACTGCCCTTTTAATTACCAGGTAAATATTGCATTAAATAAATCTTCCCAACTATCAAAATCACTTTCCATTACATAGTCTAAGCCGTTAACCGTAGCAGAAAATACAATATCATTTATCATTTTTGCCATTTGTTCATCACCATCTAAGCTATTAAATTCTTGTAAATACTCACAATCCATGGTATGCTGTAATAATAGCTTATATTCATTTAGCCTAATAGCTTTGAGAGTGGTATTAGCATTATCAGCCACCGTAATTATAAAGTCCTCAATTTCTCCCACTGTTTCAAAATCCTTGCTAAAAGCTTCCTTTAATGTTTCTAATGTCTGTATCATTTTTCCTCATTTCCGCCGTTCCTATCGGCTAAGTGTTATTTTGCAAGCCTTATTGCTTACACCTATAATATAGCATATTGCCCCGGTTATATCAATAAAATTTAAAAAATAATTGTATTTATTTTAGTACAATCTGGATACGGTGTAATACTGAAATACACGTGTTGACGTATTGCGGTAAATGTGGTATTATAGTGTTAGGGAATTATAATATTTAAAAGTAGGCAAGTAATAGGAGTTAGGCAAAGGGCAGAGAACCGCCGTAGATCCTGTGGGGTATCTCTCATAACATAAGTTGTGAGAAGCTCACACAGGCGAAAAACCCGGCTGACGGTTTAAATATTACCCCTGGTTGCGGTTTGGATTTTCCGCAGTCGCACCAAATGAAACACTATTGTTCACAGCGACCCACGGCAAAAATGAAATGCCGAGCCATTCAATAGTGGTGATGGTAGCAGTTAGAATTGACAGATAAAAGTAAAATATAAAATGTACCT
>FLSK01003658.1_pt1 | contig 14087 bp, 9 predicted proteins | sample 1550541 | NCBI WGS metagenome assembly FLSK01 (sample SAMEA4031773, study PRJEB14383) | metagenome | biome: human; feature: oral; material: saliva | place: Philippines | collected 2014
TTCTCCTTTTGTTATTTACTTTAGTCTATCAAACAAAGCTAATAACACCTTCAACGGTGTCTTTCGTATCCGTTTCTTCCGTCTCTTTCTCTGGAGCACTGATACGTTTGATATCCTTTAGCATCTGCTTCGTACGTTTATAAGTCGGTGTATTCTCAACTGCAAGGATGACATCTTCGTTATCTAGCTCGTCAGCAGTAAAGCGGAAGATGTGTGGACGATGCTTATATTGAGAACTGTTGTTGTCTTTATAGAACCGTTCACGGCGGTCACGACGCTCTGCAGCCTTCTCTTCTTCCTCTGCAATGCGTGCTGCATCCTCTTGGGTATGCTTCTTGATATGACTTCCCATACCATCAACATCCTCAATACCGAAGCCTGTTGCAAGGATAGTAACCTTAACTTTCTTGTCGAGTTCTGGGTCAATAGCAAGTCCCCACTTGAGTTCGAAGTCGGCACTGAAGTGGTTCATGAAGTCTGTGATATCGCCCATCTCCTCCATCGTTAGACCTGCATTCTCCTTGTTATCACTGTTGAAGTTAATAGAAAGCAGGATCTTCTTTGACTTATAGACATCATTGTCATTAAGCAATGGTGAGTTAAGTGCGTCTTCAATAGCCTGTTTGACGCGTCCTTCACCTTCTCCATAACCTGTAGACATAATTGCTACGCCACCATCTTTGAGGACAGTCTTAACGTCATTGAAGTCAAGATTCATGATACCATGTACGGTAATGATCTCTGCAATGCTCTTTGCTGCAACGCTCAAGGTGTCATCTGCTTTTCGGAAAGCATCTATCAAGCTTAGTTCAGGGTATATTTCGCGGAGGCGTTCATTGTTGATAACGAGCAAAGCATCAACGTGTTTTGCCATTTCTTCCACACCATCCAGTGCCTGATCAATCTTCTTTGCACCTTCGAAACGGAATGGAATCGTGACGATACCAACGGTTAGAATTCCTAATTCTTTGCTGACGCGTGCTATCACAGGAGCAGCTCCTGTTCCTGTTCCACCACCCATACCAGCAGTGATAAATGCCATCTTTGTGCCATCATCAAGCATATGCTTGATATCTTCGATGGTATCTTCTGCAGCCTGTCGTGCTCGTTCTGGACGGTTTCCAGCTCCCAATCCTTCTTTTCCTAATTGCAAGTGGACAGGAACCGGTGAGTCATTAAGGGCCTGTGCATCCGTATTACAAAGAACGAAGGTCACATCGTGGATTCCTTCTTTGTACATATGGTTGACAGCGTTGCCACCACCGCCACCAACACCAATAACCTTTATAATGCTATCAGCAACGTCTCCATCGCCGAAGTCCAGGACTTCTAATCTATTGTTGTCTGCCATAACAGTATGTTTCTATAATGTGATTCCTTATGTTTTTTGACCAATATTGAAGTAGAAGATTATTCATCCTCTTCTTCCAGCATCTTTCCTCCAAACTCTTTTACCTTTCTTCCTAGCTTATGCCAGAAGCTATTGCGGCGCTTTTCTTCTTCTAATTGACGCTGTTTTTCTTCCTCTTCTTCACGTAATTTACGTTCTTCCTCTTCGCGTCTACGACGCTCTTCTTCTGCTTTACGTTTCTCTTCCGGAGTAGGAACAATTCCCTGGCCTTGTCGGCTGGTAGTTGTTGAAGTGTAAGAGTCTATCGGAGTTGCAACAGCAGGTTCGTTATTAGCAAAGAGATTATTCTGTGCTGGATTGAATTCAGCACCTGCACAGTTCATATCTCCTTTGGCAAGAAGTCCGAGAACAGTGTTCATGTCGCCGTTCTTAGCTGTTATATCAGCATTGCTTGATGTGATGGTATGTGTTACGAAGTCTGCTCTACGGATTTTATCAATATGAGTAATATTGCGGAAAGCACGGTCAATATTCCTCATGTTCATAGCTCCTCCAGTGAGAATGATCCCTCCTAGTAGCTTATCGGTGTATTCTGACGGAACTTGATACCATACATTTTCTATGATTTCTTCAACACGTGCTTCTACAATCTCAATGAATTTGCGACTGTCTACAGTGCGCTCGGCATCAATAGAGTACTTAAGAGTGTTGTCAATATCGTTGTTCTCAGTGTATGCTGAGCCGTATTTAATCTTCATTGCTTCAGCATCTTTCTCTTCCATCTGTAGGCTTGCAATATCTTTTGTTATATTGTTGCCTCCCAAAGGTATGACTGCAAGGTGTCGAAGGATATTTTTATAATAGACAGAGACGGTAGTAGTGTCGGCACCGAGGTCGACAAGTACACAGCCGCCACGTTTCTCAGCCTCGCTCAGTACGCCATCAGCTAAAGCTAATGGTGCAAGGTACATTTCGGCAATGGCTATTCCTGCTTTCTCAAAGCAGTTGTTGAGATTGTTATAGAATGACTTTCTCCATAGAATATTCAGGAAATTACCTTCTAAACGTGTTGCTTTGATTCCAACAGGGTCTAAAGAATATTGGTTATCAACTTTGTATTCTTGTGTGGCAGCATCAAGAATCTCCTGGTCAGGATAAGTCATGTTGCGGTTGGCATCCATCAACTCATTGATCATATCACTGGTGATAATGGTGTCAGTGGTCAAGTCTTTTACAATGACATTACGTACACTGCGTATAGATTGTCCTCCTACGCCAACATAAACTTGGGAGATTTCGTATTTTAGTTGTTTCCTTAGTTTATTGATAATGCTTGTGAGACACTGACCAGTCTTGTCGATGTTGTAGACAACGCCTTTGCGAATGCATTGTGAGGCATCTTCCTTTACAACGGCAAGTACGGATATACTGCCGTCAAGGTTCTTCTTGCCGGCGATTCCTGTAATCTTTGATGAGCCTAATTCAATGGCTACTATGAACTCTGCCATACTCGTTAAGTATTATATTCCTTGTTTTATGTTCTTAAATAAGTGGTTTGTTTTTATTCGGTTGGGCCGTCTGAAGAATGTTCTTGTTGGTCTACTTCCTTGCGGGCCTTCTCTCGCTCTTGTTCTTCTGTACGTTGTTGAACCTCGGAGTCCTTCTTCTTGGCTTCTTCTTTTAGTGCTTCAGCTTCTTTTTTCTCAGCCTCACTATCACGACGTTTGCACACAATCTGGTTGTCAAATTCTACGTCTATGTAAGAGTATTTGTTCCATCCGGCTTGTGAAAGACCATATCGGTAGAACTTCTCAAGGCGTGAAAGCTTCTTGGTAACGAAAGCCTTTATTTCTCGTTCGCGAGCGTTCTTGTAGCGGTTATAGGGTAAGTACCCAATGAAGATGATGTGATCTCCTACGCGTGGTACAAGTTCAATACCTCGATCTGGTAATACGTTAATTTGTTCTATTTGGTTAAGCCAAAACGGAGAGGCACTGATTGTTTTAGCTAATGGGGCTATGTATGACTTAGCAAAGTTATTGTCTATGTTTCCTGTTGCGATAATCAGGTCACTCGTATACTTTGAATTAGGAAGAATTCCTCCATTGTCATCAAGATAGAAATCACTGCCATGCTGACTCTTTATGCGGATGATAGGCATTCGCTGAGTTATGCTTATCTTGACATGTCCATTCTTGGTCTTAAAGCACTGTGCTGTCTTTACAAACGGTCCGACTTTAAGTGCCTCCTCAATGCTGCGAGGATTGATACTTTCCATCTTCTTGTTGAGCGGGTATAGATGGTCTTTTTCTAAGATGTGCTTTATTTCTCCAGCAGTAAGAAATCCTGCATTATTAGCGTCAGAGATATTTATGTCTACTTTGGTGCATAATTGGGAATTCTCATCAGGGTTGTTCCATGAGGTAACTGCCATGATGAGATAAAATGCTAACACCAAGTCCAGCGTAGTAATTATTATTTTCTTCCACTGAATATACATACTTAATCTCTTCTATTCTTTACTTTTTACTTTCTTATTTTTCTTTTTCTTGGATAATTTCTGTTATTTGTGGGACATAGTTATCGAGGTTTCCAGCACCTAATACAACTAGTACATCAAAGTCACGACTTCTCACAAAGTCGAGTACATCGTCTTTCTTTATCATTTGCTTCTCTATACCTTTGCGCAGATTCTCATAGATAAGAGCGCTTGTTACGCCTGGGATAGGTTCCTCGCGTGCAGGATAGATCTCTGTGAGTATTACTTCATCGAAATGACTTAGAGCATCAGCAAATTCTTTATAGAAGTCTCTTGTACGTGTATAGAGATGTGGTTGGAATATAACAGTGACTTTTCTGTTGCCGTATAACTCTTTCAAACTCTTTGCACTTTGTAGTATTTCCTTTGGGTGATGGCCATAATCAGAAAGGAATACATGGTGGTTATTCTTTATTTTGAAGTCGAAACGACGATCCACACCAGCATATGTTCCCATACCTTTACGTAGTTCTTCTGCTGTGCAACCATTGAGTTGTGCCATAGCCATAGCTGCAATACCATTTTCTATGTTGATAGGAATAGGTTGCCCAAGTTCTATGTCTTTTACATTTTCAACAGGAGAAATAAAGTCGAATGTTATTGTGCCATTCTCTATTCGGATATTTTCTGCATGAAAATCTCCTGTATTGCGACTATAATCATATACTTTTACGCCTTCTTTTACGTGTTGTTTCATTTCGAGGCCCTTGTGGATAATCAATGCACCACCCTCTTGAATAAGTTCTGTGTAGTGACGAAAACTCTCTAGATAAGCCTCTTTCGTTCCGTAAATATCAAGATGGTCTGGGTCCGTAGAGGTGATAACACTCATCCATGGACGTAACCAATGGAAAGATCGGTCGAACTCATCTGCCTCAATGACAACATAGTCGCTTTTTTTCGAAAGGATATAATTCGTTCCATAGTTCTTTGAGATTCCTCCCAAGAAGGCATTACAATCTAAATGGCTTTGATGTAGAATATGTGCACACATTGTAGACGTCGTTGTTTTACCATGTGTTCCTGCGAAACATAATCCTTTGTGAGTACGTGTAAGTGTTCCAAGGACTTGCGCACGTTTCTCTATTGTAAATCCATTGTTCTGGAAGTAAACCAGCTCTGCGTGAGTTGCGGGAATTGCTGGAGTATATACAACTAATGTTGTCTCTGGTTGGCAACATTCTATAGGGATGAGTTTAACGTTCTCTTCGTAGTGGATGTTCATTCCTTCTTTCTCCAACTGACGTGTTAGGGTAGAAGGAGTCTTGTCATACCCTGCAACAAATAATCCTTTATGTAGGAAGTAACGTGCAATAGCACTCATGCCAATGCCACCTGCCCCTATAAAATATACAGATTTAATATCCTTGAGTTCCATTCTTCTTATTTTATTAGCTTAAGTACTTCGTCGGCGATGATGTCGGCAGAGTTCTTTAGTCCCATCTTCTTTACATTTTCACTTAAACTCTTAAGCTTACTGTCATCCGCAATAACCTTGAGAGCTAGTGGTAGCAATGTGTCTGGCGCTTCTGCATCCTTAACATAGATTGCTGCTTGTTTATTGACTAACGCCATAGCATTCTTCGTCTGATGATCTTCAGCCACGTTAGGGCTTGGAATCAAAATTACGGGTTTTCCTATGATTTGGAATTCACTGATAGAACTTGCTCCTGCCCGACTGATAATAAGGTCTGCAGCTTTATATGCTGCTCCCATATCACTAATGAAATCCATTACTTTAAGGTTGGGGAGCTCTTTCCCTTTCATAGAATCTGAAATCTTTTGGTAGTAATATTTACCAGTTTGCCAAATAAATTGGACTTCAGAATCATGAATTAAGTTAAGGTGTTCTATGACAGAACGATTAATAGTACGTGCACCTAGGCTACCACCTACAAGAAGAATTGTTTTCTTATTTGGATCTAATCCGAAACTCTTTCGTGCCTCTTCTATTGAGAGATTCGTTTTTAGAACATTTTGACGTACTGGATTTCCTGTCATAATGATTTTGTTGGCAGGGAAGAAACGTTCCATACCTTCATATGCAACACAAATCTTAGCCACACGTTTTGATAAAAGCTTATTTGTGACGCCAGCATAAGAATTTTGCTCTTGTATAAGACAAGGAATCCCCATCTTTGCACATTCATAAAGAGTTGCTCCACTTGCATATCCTCCAACACCTACAGCAACCTGGGGTTTGAAATCTTTGATAATCTGACGTGCCATACGTAGACTTTTCCAAAGTTTGAACAATACTTTGAAGTTTTTCAGTTTGTGTGCACGGTCGAATCCTTTGATTGGTAATCCTTTTATTTCGTAGCCAGCAGCTGGTACACGTTGCATTTCCATGCGTCCTTCTGCCCCTACAAAGAGAATCTTTGCATTAGGATGTTTTGCTTTTATTGCATTGGCAATTGATACTGCAGGAAAAATATGTCCACCAGTACCACCGCCACTAATGATGATTCTTAAATCTTCGTTCATTTGTTTCTTGTTTACTAACTTACAAAGGTAATCAAAAATTTCGTCTTCTTGCTACTTTAAGTTTATTTTTATAATTATATAGGACTTAAGCTATTACACCTGAAGTTTCTATAGGAGATGTTTTGTCTGTCTTTTTCTTTTTTGCAGAACGACTTATGCTTAATATCACACCGATATATACGCAGTTGATAATTGTGGAAGTTCCACCTTTACTAATGAGAGGTAGAGGTTGACCTGTGACAGGTGCAAGTCCTACAGCTACTAACATATTGAATAAAGCCTGTGTCACAAGCAAGAAGGCGATCCCCATAGCTAAAAAAGCAGGAAAAGAATTCTCACATCTATTTGCTATTATTCCTGTCCTGAACAGGAGTATAATATAAAGGAATGCAACGATAGCAGCACCTTCTATTCCCATCTCTTCTATTATGATTGCATAGATGAAGTCGGAGAAGGCTTGGGAAAGGAAGTCTCGCTCGTTGGAATTCCCTGGTCCTTTTCCTACAACATTGGAAGAAGCTATTGCTATATTGGCATGTGCAACTTGTGCATCTTTATCCAAATCATAGTCCTTCGGTGCGACATAGTCATTGCTAAGGAATTTTTTGATTCGTGCTTTCCATGTGTCAGCGCGGTGTAGAACCTTATCAAAGAGCCCAGGTGCTTCTTCTTTTGGTTCTACAGAAGTTTGTTCCGTAAGATTTTGCTTGGGTGATATTTCATCCTCAGCTTTTTTGTCATCACCAACAATCATTACCATTGAGACAATGAAAATAATTCCTAATGCAGCTACACCTAATAGTCGTCCGATCTGATTGAGTGGTACACGTCCTACGAACATCATTAATACCACAGTCAAGGATATAAGCATTGCTGTAGAAAGGTTTTCAAACACAATAAGCAGAATGAAGATTCCAGAGATAGCTAATATATATTTAAAGGCCTTGCGGTCTGCCCCGTGATCAGTTTGCATTGCACTAAGGATTTGGGCGATAGCGAGGACTAAAGCTCCTTTTGCTATTTCGGAAGGTTGGAATTGTATTCCAGCAAAGCTAATCCAGCGGTTTGCTCCGTTTGTTGTCTGCCCTGCGATAAGAACCCATAGTAGCATGAGGAAAGATACTGCAAGTAAGACTGGGGTAATAAGTTTGAAATATCTACATTTGATATTAAGGACTACAACCATCATAGCAGTCCCCACTGCAAGAATAGAACAGTGATAAATGATAGGACTCCAATAGTTTCCTCCTTTGTATGACAAAGAACTGGAAGCTGAATAAACTTCAGTTATACTAATCATACATAGGAGAAAGAAAACCATCCATATGACTTTATCCCCTTTAAAAAGGTTACTGAGAGATTTATTATTCATTCTTTTTCTCTTTATTTGCCTTGTTGGGCCTGCCTTGTTTTATAATGCACGGACAAGTGATTTAAATTGTTCACCTCGGTCTTCCATGTTCTTAAATAAATCAAAGCTGGCACAGCAGGGACTCAATAGTACGGTATCTCCTGGTTTAGCCATTTCTGCACATGCTGCAACACAATCCTTCATAGAGTGAGTGTCGCGTACAGGAATACCTAGTGTATCGAAGTTTTCATGTAGCTTCTTGTTGTCTGCGCCAAGATAAACTAGTCCGACACATTTCTTTTTAACGAGGTCTTTTATTGCATTATAGTCATTCCCCTTGTCTTTTCCGCCAAGAATAAGAATAGTTGGGGTTCGCATACTTTCTAATGCATACCAACATGCGTCAACGTTAGTTGCTTTAGAGTCATTAATATATTGTACTCCTGCAACCTTGCATACTTTCTCTAATCGATGTTCAACACCGGGGAAATCACTAAGACTCTTACGGATATTCTCTTTCTTTATACCGCTGATGTCTGATGCAATACCAGCTGCTAAGGAGTTATATATATTATGCTTGCCTGTAAGAGAAAGATCTTCCTGCTCCATATTAAAAGGTTCAGGTTGCTCAATAGTGTATTGGCCTTCTTCTATGTAACCGATGCTCCCCTTCTCTTTCAACTCGGAAAATGGATAACAGACAGCATGGACATCAAATTTTTCTAGTTCTTTTCTGATAACAGGATCGTCGTTCCAGTAAATAAAGCTATCCTCTTTTGTCTGGTTTTGGATGATACGCATCTTTGCATCAGCATAATTTTCAAACTTATAATCATAACGATCCAGATGATCTGGGGTTATATTAAGCAATATTGCAATGTTTGCACGGAAGTCATACATGTTATCAAGCTGGAAGCTACTTAGCTCTATGATATAGTAAGCATGTGGAGATTCTGCAACTTGTAATGCAAGACTATTACCTATGTTTCCTGCTAATCCGACATCATAGCCTGCATTCTTAAATATGTGGTAGATGAGACTGGTTGTGGTTGTCTTACCGTTACTACCAGTAATACAAATCATCTTAGAGTTTGTGTACCGACCCGCAAATTCAATTTCACTTATAATATGAGTACCTTGTGCAATAAGTTTCTGTACCATGGGTGCTTCTTTAGGAATCCCTGGACTTTTAATAATCTCATCAGCATTCAGAATCTTTTCTGCGGTATGCTGTCCTTCTTCCCATTCTATTCCGTGCTGGTCAAGTAGTTGCTTGTATTTTTCTTTAATGTTCGACATATCTGATACAAATACATCAAAGCCTTCTTTCTTTGCCAGTACAGCAGCTCCTGCACCACTTTCTCCAGCACCAAGTATTACGATTCTTTTCATATCTCTTCCTTTTCCTCTATTATGACGTGTCTTTATCTTATTTTCAATGTAATGATAGTAAGTGCAGCAAGTATGATGGTGATGATAACAAAGCGTATAGTAATCTTGCTTTCATGTACAGCTCCATATGGTACTTTTACTAAGTATTTACACTCAGGGTCTAGCTGACTATCTTGTGTACGGAAGTTATCATGGATTGGAGTACGTTTGAAGATACGTTGTTTGATGCCTTTCCTCTTACCTAACTTATAGTACCATACTTGTATTATTACACTTAAGCTTTCTACGAAGAAGATGCCACAAAGGATAGGTAATAATAATTCTTTATGGATAATAATAGCACCGACAGCAATGATTCCACCGATTGTGAGGCTTCCAGTATCTCCCATGAATACCTGTGCAGGATACGCATTGTACCAAAGGAAACCTATTAGAGCACCAATAAAAGCCATGAAGAATACTACTAACTCTTCCGAGCCAGGAATATACATTATATTTAGATAAGCTGCGAATTGAATGTGGCTACTAACATATGCTAAAATGCCAAGCACAACTCCAATAACGGCAGAGTTTCCTGCACACATACCGTCCATGCCATCATTTAAATTGGCTCCGTTTGAGACTGCAGTTACAACAAAGATCGTCATGATTACGAATAGTATCCAACCTCCTGCAGTTTTATATTTTCCTAAGAAGCCTACTATCTCAGAATAATCTAAGTTGTGATTCTTTACAAATGGGATTGTAGTCTTGAGTGTTTTTTCAGCCTTTGCCTCATGTTTAATGACAATTTCTTTCCCGTTCTGGTTTGCAACTTCAAGATTCAAATTGGATTTGACATCTGGTGAAGCCCATAAGACAAGCCCAACGATGAGACCTATTGTTACTTGTCCAATAATTTTGTATTTCCCCTTTAGCCCTTCCTTGTCATGTTTAAAGATTTTGATAAAGTCATCCATCCCTCCAAGAAATCCTAACCAAATCGTTGTAACAATCATAAGTAAAAGGTATACATTACGTAATCTTCCAAGTAGCATGACTGGAACAAGCAATGCTACTATAATGATAATACCTCCCATTGAAGGTACTCCAATCTTTTTTACACCAAAAGGATCAATATTTGCATCACGTTGCGTCTCAGTTATTTGCTTACTCTTGAGGTATTTGATAAATCGTTCACCAAACCATGCAGAAATAACCAATGCTAAGATCATTGCTAAGATTGCACGGAAACTGATATATCCCCAGAGGTGAGAACCGCTAATGCCAAACTGGTCAAGCCAACGGAAAATATAATATAGCATTTATTCTTTATCTTTAGTTTTTACTTTCTTATTCTGGAATTATCATACCTTACTAATTATAAATACAAATCCTTTATTCCTATTTAATAGTAGGTACTGTAATATAGTCTATCTACTTAATTCCAAAGATCTCTCGAATAACCTCATGGTCATCAAAGTGGTGCTTTACACCGTTTATTTCTTGATAATTCTCGTGTCCTTTCCCTGCAACTAAGATGACATCTCCCTTTTTAGCCATCATTGCAGCAGTACGGATAGCTTCCTTACGGTCGACAATATTTAGGACTTTTTTCTTCTGCTTAGTATCAAGTCCAGCAAGCATATCATTAATGATAGCTTGTGGATCTTCGTCTCGTGGGTTATCACTTGTTAGAATTACAGTGTCGCTCTGTTTAACAGCTTCCTGTGCCATTAATGGACGTTTTCCTTTATCTCGATGCCCACCAGCACCACATACCGTAATGATGTGCCCACCCTTAGTATCAAGTACTTCGTGAATTGCGGCCAGAACATTCTCAAGTGCATCAGGAGTATGTGCATAATCTACAATTGCAGTATAACCTTCAGGAGATTGAATTGGTTCTAATCGCCCGTTGACACTTTTCAGAGTGCTGAGTGCAACAAGGATGTCTTCTGGTTTTTTCCCTAACATTACAGCTGCACCATATACAGCTAAGAGATTGCTAACATTAAATTTACCAATAAATTGTACCCCAACTTCTTTCCCATCTATCTCAAGATACATGCCTTCGAAATGGCATTCCAATATCTTTGCACGGAAATCTGCCATACGTTTGATGGAATATGTTTTAATCGTCGCTTTGGTGTTTTGAACCATTATCATTCCATTCTTATCATCAGCGTTGGTGATGGCAAATGCATTCTTCGATAAATCATCGAAAAACATCTTCTTTGCATTGCGATAGTTTTCGAATGTCTTATGATAATCGAGATGGTCACGAGTGAGGTTGGTGAAGATACCTCCAACAAAGTCTAATCCCCCAATACGATGCTGGTGAATGGCATGACTTGAACACTCCATGAACGCATACTCGCATCCTTCGTCAACCATCTTGGCAAGAAGACTGTTGAGCTCTATGGGGTCTGGTGTGGTATGACTGGCTGGGTATTCCTCGTCATTGATATAGTTACATACCGTAGAGAGCAACCCCACCTTATAACCGAACTCTCGGAACATCCTATATAATAAGGTAGCAATAGTCGTCTTACCATTTGTTCCAGTCACACCAACCAACTTTAGTTTGTGTGAAGGGTCTCCATAGAACATTGTGGCAACCTTGCCAGCATCCTCTTCAGTTGAAGCTACTTGAATGTATGTTACCTTATCATCCAATACCTCTGGCATGTCTTCGAGTAAGATGGCAACGGCTCCCAATTCAATAGCTTTGCTAATGAACTTATGTCCGTCTACTTGAGTTCCTTTCATTGCGATGAATAGATGACCATTCTCAATCTTGCGGCTATCAATATTCACACCTTTAATCTCAATGTCTACATCACCTTTGCAAGCGATGGGCTTTACATTTGTAAGTAGTTTACTTAACTTCATATCTTTGTTCTATTCTTATTCGTTCTTTATAATGTAAGGGAAATTATCCCTTTGAGCGTTTCCTTATCCCATTCTTAGTTCACAGCGCATGCCTTTCTTTACTTTCTCTCCTGGTGCAAGACTCTGTTGGATAACGCGACCTCTACCAATGATGATTGCTTTTATCCCATGTGTCTCCATCAGATAAACAGCATCACGAGCTCCCATACCATGTACGTCTGGTACAAGGTGGGCTTTTGATAGGTTCTCCTTTTGGAAGGATAGCGTCTTACTATTCGTTATTGTCTTTCCCCAAATAGGATTTCCGAAGGGTAGAGAACCGTTCCATCCGTTTGTAATGTTAAAGCCAAGCGCATTTAACACGTAGTCGGTCGCTAATAGATTACCTGTCTTTGCGGTTGGGATAAGGATGGATTCCTTGTCACGAGCGTCTGTTACGTTTAGTTTCAGACTCTGTGCCATAATGCCTTCAGCAATATGATGGAACACAACTCCACTCATTCCACCTCCCGAAGCAGGTAGACCTGTCTTCTGAATGCAGACGATACAGCTGTATCGAGGGTTATTTGCAGGGAAGAAACCTGCAAAGCTCAGCAGGTAGTTGGTACCTCCCGTCTTATAGCCTAAGGCTCCCTTTGACATCTGGGCAGTACCCGTCTTACCCGCAACGAGGAACTTGTCTGAACCAGCTTTCTTACCCAAACCTTCTGATACTACCTCAGTCAATATTCGGGTAATCTGCTTTATCGTACTTTCCTTTGCTATATGCTCCTTTAATACCTTTGGAGGATTGTCATAGATAACCTCGCCATTCTTCACAATCTGCTTTACAAAGCGTGGTTGCATCAGCTTTCCTCCGTTAGCGATAGCGTTATAGAAGGTAATAGTTGATATTGGAGGTATCTGTGTCTCGTAGCCGATACTCATCCATGGAAGGGCTGTAGCACTCCAGTTGACATATTGGCCACGACTGTTCTTATGTGGCATACGAATCCTTGCAGGCGAATATCCGACAATAGGAATATGGAAGTCAGTAGCAAGTCCGAGGTCGTAGATGCCTTGAACAAACTTCTCTGGGTTCTTGTGATAGTGCAAGTCGATGATACGACTAACACCAATATTAGAACTGTACTTCAATGTCCATGGCAGTGTCAGTGTGCCGTAACCACCACGTGTCCAGTTATGGTCTTTCATGTCTCGGCCATACATGTTCCAAACACCAGGTCCTGTCTGAACGGTGTACATCGTGTCTACCACTCCATCATCAAGTGCTGTCATGATGGAAGCAGTCTTGAAGACAGAGCCAGGTTCCAACAAGTCGCTTACAGCATGGTTCTTAACCTCTCTATATTCACCGTCGCTACATTTGTCGAGATTGACGATTGCTTTCACATCACCCGTCGCTACCTCCATCACAATGGCAACACCTACGTTGCCATTAATCTCTTTTAGCTCGTCAATCAGTGCACGTTCGGCCAAGTCTTGCATGCTGACATCAATGGTCGTGATGATGTCGGCACCGTCAACAGGGGGTGTGTCAGTGATATTAAGGAATCTATTGCGCACCTTACGACGGTGAATGATACCATTCGTACCACGAAGGATAGAGTCGTAAGAAAGCTCCAAACCGCAGCGAGCCGTATCTTTCGCACCGAACATATCGCCAATGGTACGTTGAGCAAGTGAGCCAAACGGACGACGACGGGCATTGAACTTATCCCAGTGGAATCCGCTCTTATTCTTATTTTCATTCTTGAAGATAGGAAGAGATTGTATCTCTTTAAAGGTGTTATAGTCGATACGCTCGTTCCATATAGGCCAATGCTTACTTACCTTATGGTATCCTTCCATGAGATACTGCTTGAAGTATGAGGCCGATTTCTCTGGGAAGATGTTGTTCAATCCTTTGCTTATATAGTTGATACTATCGATGAAAGCGGTGTCATTTCCTGCTACTTTCAGAGCGTTAAAGTCCATGTAAACCTTAAACTCAGGTATTGAGCTTGCCATGAGTTGCCCATTGCAACTGAGTATATTACCTCTGGTAGGCTTGGTCGAAACGCTGTCTTTCTTCTGAGAAGCAGCCACTTCCA
>FLSK01003851.1_pt1 | contig 14032 bp, 7 predicted proteins | sample 1550541 | NCBI WGS metagenome assembly FLSK01 (sample SAMEA4031773, study PRJEB14383) | metagenome | biome: human; feature: oral; material: saliva | place: Philippines | collected 2014
ATGTCGTCCACTTTCAAACCGGCAAAGCTGTCGCGTTCTTGAAACAGACGGCGCAAGTCGCCATCGGTAAATACGCCTTTCAGACGGCCTTCTACATCGGTTACCGCCAACATGCCCAAGCCTTTTTCACTCATGCGGACAATGGCTTCTTTCAACGGCGTGCCCAACAAAACGGCAGGCAGGGCTTCGTCTTTGTGCATAATATCCGCCACGCGCAACAGCAGGCGTTTGCCCAAGCTGCCGGCCGGATGGCTTAAAGCAAAATCGTCCGGCGTAAACGCACGCGCCTGCAACAATACCACCGCCAGCGCATCGCCCAACGCCATGACGGCAGTCGTACTGGAAGTCGGCGCAAGGCCGAGCGGACAAGCTTCTTTGGAAACCGCCGCGGTAATATGGATATCGGCATGGCGCGCCATGGTCGAAGTCGGATGGGCAGTGATACAAATAAGCGTGATGTTTTTGCGTTTCAACGCCGGAATAATCGCCGCAATTTCATCGCTTTCGCCTGAATTGGAAATAGCAACCACGACATCGTGGTCCACAATCATGCCCAAATCGCCGTGTGCCGCTTCGGCAGGATGGACGAAAAACGCAGGCGTGCCGGTGGAAGCCATGGTTGCCGCCATTTTGCGGCCGATGTGTCCGGACTTGCCCATGCCGGTAATGACGACCCTACCCTTGCAGTGCAACAACGCTTCCGCCGCACGGACAAAATCATGGTCCAAAGCCGCCGCAATTTCACGCAAACCTTCGGCTTCCGTATCCAATACATCGCGCGCCCAGTCGAGATAAAGTGTGTTTTCCGCCATCAAAGCTACCTTTCATGCTTGAATTTAGGTTTGTTTTGCCCAAATTAATCGGCTGTAAACTGTTCAAATTCATCGAATCGGCGTAGCATTACCGCCACTTCACAAACAAACCTATTATGTAAAAGGAATCAGAGATGACTATTTTATCGGACGTTAAAGCATTAGGACAACAAATCTGGTTGGACAATCTCTCCCGTTCGCTGGTACAAAGCGGCGAGTTGGCAGAAATGCTGAAGCAAGGTGTGTGTGGCGTAACTTCCAATCCTGCCATTTTCCAAAAAGCCTTTGCCGGAGATGCCCTGTACGCCGATGAAGTAGCCGCGCTCAAACAGCAAGACCTGACCCCGAAACAACGCTACGAAACCATGGCGGTTGCCGATGTGCAAGCCGCCTGCGACGTGTGCCTTGCCGAACACGAATCCACCGGCGGCAAAACAGGCTTCGTCAGCCTCGAAGTTTCGCCTGAACTATCCAAAGACGCACAAGGCACGGTTGAAGAAGCGCGCCGCCTGCACGCCGCCATCGGCCGTAAAAATGTCATGATTAAAGTACCGGCAACCGACGAAGGCATCGAAGCGCTTGAAACCCTTGTTTCAGACGGCATCAGCGTTAACCTAACCCTGCTCTTCTCCCGCGCCCAAACCCTCAAAGCCTATGCGGCCTACGCGCGCGGCATTGCCAAACGTTTGGAAGCAGGACATGACGTTTCCCATATCCAAGTTGTCGCCAGCTTCTTTATTTCCCGTGTCGATGCCGCATTGGACGCTACCCTACCCGACCACCTCAAAGGCAAAGTCGCCATTGCGCTGGCCAAAGCCGCCTATCAAGATTGGGCGCAATACTTCGGCAGCAGCGAATTTGCCGCACTTGCCGACAAAGGTGCCAACCGCGTACAACTTCTGTGGGCATCTACCGGCGTGAAAAACCCTGCCTATCCTGACACTTTATACGTTGACAGCCTGATTGGCGCCCATACCGTCAACACCGTTCCCGATGCCACACTCAAAGCCTTTATCGACCACGGCACCGCCAAAGCCACGTTGACTGAAGGTGTGGACGAAGCCCAAGCGCAGCTCGCCGAAACCGCGAAACTTGGCATCGATGTCGAAACCTTGGCAACTCGTTTGCAGGAAGACGGTTTGAAACAATTTGAAGACGCTTTCGCCAAACTACTGGCGCCCTTGGCTTAAGCGGATTGAACGGACGGCCGAGAAACTTAAATCATTTTGAAAAGTCTCAGGCCGTCTGAAAACCAAATTCGGGCGTGTACGGCACGCCCTTTTCTATCACGATTTGAACACCGTGCAGGCATACCATCCCTGCCCTACAAAACCACCCTGCCATGTATATAGGACGTTTCGCCCCCAGCCCTACCGGCCTGCTTCATATCGGCTCCCTACTGACCGCCGTCGCCTCCTATGCCGACGCGCGCGCTCATCAAGGCAAATGGCTGGTCCGCATTGAAGACCTTGACCCCCCGCGCGAAATGCCCGGCGCCGCTGCCGACATTTTGCGCACGCTTGAGGCTTTCGGCTTTGAGTGGGACGGCGAAGTCGCCTATCAAAGCCGCCGTTACAACCTATATCAAGACACCCTCGACCGCCTCAAAGCAGCCGGGCTGGTGTATCCCTGCTATTGCAGCCGCAAAGACTGGCAGGCGGCGGCAACACATGGCGCAGACGGATTTGTGTATAACGGCCGTTGCCGCAATCCTCAGCAAAGACCCGTCACGCAAAACAAAACTCCGGCATGGCGCATTCAAGTTCCCGATCGTGTAATCGGTTTTTCAGACGGCATTGTCGGACATTACGCACAAAATCTGGCACACGACATCGGCGATTTTGTCCTGCTTCGTGCCGACGGCTATTGGGCATATCAGCTTGCCGTGGTTGCCGACGATGCCGATCAAGGCATAACGCATATTGTCCGCGGTCAGGACTTGCTCGTTTCCACGCCGCGCCAAATCTATCTGCAACAATGCCTCGGCGTTCCCACACCGGCCTACGCCCACCTTCCCCTATTGACCAACAATCAAGGGCAAAAATGGTCAAAACAAACCCTTGCCCCGGCTTTGGATTTGAATCAAAAAGAACAACTCCTACGCCAAGTCCTAACCTACCTCAACCTACCCGATGCACCTACCGTGAACCGTCCGCAGGAATTGCTTGATTGGGCGGTGGTACACTGGCAAATGGACAAAATCCCAAAATCGTCCATTATCACGGACTGAATTAGCGCAATTACAACAAAATTACTCTAGGTATTACAATATTTCATAAAATTATGTAAGTAATCTTCCGATTCATCCCAAACCATGCCCAAGAAGCGAAAAATCATGTATATTTTAAAAATTTCCTAAAATTGTCACAAACTGATAATTTCAAGCTGACAACAACATACGGCTGACGCGTTATCAAGGACGACAAAGCGCGACAGATCTCCCACGATACAACAAAAAGAATACCGCTATGCCAAGTGCCATTATTGTAGAAGACGAAGTATTAGCAGCAGAACGCTTACGTGTATTATTGGAAGAGTGCAATGTCGTACTGCTCAACGTCTTTCACCATGCCATGCCAGCATTGGAGTGGCTGAGCGTCCACGAAGTTGACATCGTCTTTGCCGACATCGGCATGCCGGAAATCGACGGTCTCGAATTTGTCGAACGCATTAAGCGTACCGCCAAGCGCCAGCCGGAAATTGTCTTCACCACAGCCTACGAAGAACACGCCCTGCGCGCATTTGAGCTGGCTGCCGCAGACTATCTGCTCAAACCGATCAAAATGACCCGCCTGCAAACCGCGCTTGACCGCATCATCGAGAAAAACCGCGAAAAAGCAGACAGTTTTACCCATTTCAAAGTGTACAACCGCGAACGCATGGTTGAAATTCCATGGCAACAGGCGCGTTACCTGATGGCGGAACACAAAACCGTCTATCTGTTTACTGGCGACGGCCAAAGCTACGAATTACCGAAGACCTTGGTTTACTGGGAAGAATTGCTGGGCGACAAAGTCATCCGCATCCACCGCAATGCCCTCGTCTTCCGCCACACCCTAGACAGTCTGATTCGACTGGACGATGACGAAAACGATGAATCCGCATCCACGTGGAGCGCTAAAATTCTCGATATTCCGACCCCGTTGCCCGTCAGCCGCCGGCAACTCTCCACCCTGCGGAAAATCATTAAAAACAGCATCTAACAATGCGCTCCTTGACTCGTTCTCTTTAAATCAAAGGCCGTCTGAAAAGATACTTTTCAGACGGCCTTTTAACTTATCAGCCAAATGGTAGAAATTTAAAAAAAGAATAGTCCAAATCTGTCGTTTAGCTCTATCCAAGCTTTCAATTTGATCAAAGCTTGTTTTGCCCTCAAACAAGCTTTTCTATCCACCAATCCAACATTTTTGAATTACTACTACTCAACAGAAAAGGCCGAGACCTTTGCAATAACATAAGTTATTAAAATTTTATGCTCAACACCATTTTCAAAATGAGGAACCTCCCTGATTTCTTCCACTTTTTCTCAATATCAGAAAGGTTTTAGTCGATTGAAAATTTTTTAGCACATTTTTATGCGTCAAATTTCGTTAACAGACTATTTTTGCAAAGGTCTCAGGCCGTCTGAAAAATTCAGACGGCCTCGATATTCAAGCCTTACAAATTAAAAGAACAATTCACGCCAGCTGATACGTTTGAGTCCGCATGTACGGCCTTCTACTTTTAGGCTGACCAGTTGGTTAGACAAGAGACTGCGATCACCTTTGGTTGCAAAACATTTATTATTTGGCACGCTCGGCGTGGCGTTCAGCTCCTTATCCGTACCCGTGCCACCACTATCGCCATCGGCAGTTACCGGAGAATCGTCGGCTTTACTGGAATTCATATAAGTAAAGTTGATAACGCCATCAAAAGTCATACCGTTGGCGTAATCAATCTGGCCATTATTCTCGCGCCTGATAAACTTACGATCCTTACTGGAGATACGAGCATCACGCAAGCCCAAACGGCCGCCGTTTTCGGCATTTACGCCCAGAATAATCGTTTTCGCTGTCGTTTGTGTGGACGTGCTGTCCGGCAAACAAACATCGGTACTGGAAGAATCAGTATGAATTGTTTTGCTTTCATACTTACGAATGGTCAGAACAGCTGTACGCAAAATCATCGTCGGTTTGACAGTCACACGTTCATTCGGACCTAAAGTCAGACTCCAGCCTTTTTTGCCTTCACCAACCTTATTGTTGCTGACATAAATATGTTCGCCGTCACTTTCTCTGGTTTGCTGCTCCAACTCACTGCTGTTTGCCAAAACCGCTTTTTTAGATTCATCAGTAGACACATCGTCGTAAATACCATAAACGGCATTGATTTGTCCGTTGGTACCTTCTAGTTCATTCTGATAAATCTCGCTACCCGTACCAAAAATGACGACATACTTGTCTTTACCGCGACGGGAGACCGCAGGCGCAGACGTAATCGGTTGATTACCCGAACCTTGGAAAATCATTTGCGCCGACCATTCAGACGGTGTTTCACCACTCAAGTCGAAGCGAAACATATTACCGTAACGGTCGCCTGCATAGGCAATATCGACAATACCGTCAAAATCGGTGTCTACCAAAGTGGGGGTAGAGAGGCCCCCTTTGCCATTGTGAACAGGAATTCTGCGCAAGAGCTTGCCGGCTTCTTTAGAAAAAGAAACATTAGTGCCAGTATTTTTCGTCCCTGCCTCTTTCCCTGTCATATCATAGACATATAAAGCCGTGTCATTATCCTCACTATTCAGGTCTTCAGTACGATAACCGCTGGCCAAAAAGCCCGCATAACGCACATTCGATTCCAGATTAACCGGAGTAGTATCGCGCTTGATGGAAACACGGCCGATTTGTGTCGAACCAATGGTATAACCCAGCTTATTGCCAGTGCCTTTTGCAGTTTCAAACAAAGGTACAGTCGTATTCCAACTACTACTACGAACACTGTCAGCCACTGCACCAATATTCAACGCATACGCACCGCGTCCACCCTGACCCATCGCACCAAACATAAAGGTTTGCTTCTTATCAGGCGTTTGACGGAGAACAAAACCACCATTGACCATATAGCGGTGTGGTTGTCCTTTTGTGGAACCATAGCCCTCACGAGCAATATCCTTCAGGACTTTACCCAAAGTTGTCGCTTGACCTTTCTCGTCCTCGCGTTCCATGCCTGCCGGAATATAGCTGAGTTTCAAGTCATAAGGATTGCTTGACGTATCATTGCGACGGAAAATATGTACCATGCCATCATTAGCAGCGGCGACCAAAAACTCTTGACGGCCTTTATCCTTATCCCCAATAGCTGCAACCGAACCGTCCAAAATATCGCCCAAATTACGTTCATCTTTACTTGCATCATTAGGGTCAGTCGGACGGATACGATAAGACTGGCTATAATCTTTTGCTCCTGCATCCGCTTTAATGGCTTCATCAGTACCTAATCGGCCAGTCCATTTCAGCAATGCATTTATCCATTCCAACTTATCTTTCGCACTGCCGTCTGAAATGCCAAAATCAGAATTTTCAGCCTTATTATCTGCAACGCTATCGATGTCGATGAAATAGGTTTTCCTGCCATCATTAACCAAAGTGAGGCGGTTATTAAATGATGGCTGGTCAAACTCGGTCGTATTGATAGGCGTACCATTGCGGTTTAATTTATAAAACCGCAACTGACTGCTCCAAGAGCCGGTATTCAAATGAACCGTTGCCGCCATATTGGGAATACCTGTACTGGTCGTCACCGGCGCAGTTGAAGCTGCCCCTTCAAATTTCATTATTTTGCTGTCAGTTTCAATATTGTCGATAATGGTTTTAAAGTGCTCAAGCAACTTTTCAGGTTTTGAGGCATTGAAATACCATTCCGGGCGACTGGCACCCTTTTCCAGATACTTCTTCCCGACTGGAGAGATTCCCTCACCAAAGCCCACGGTAAAAGTCTGAACCAATTGCTTGCTATAATCTACGCCTTTAGGATCGCTTGGATCACCATCCCAGCTCTTGCCTGCAGCATCTAGAGGCTCTGTTGGCTTAATCGCAGGTTTAATATCTTTTGTTGCCAAAGTCTGGCTAAAGAAACGCATACCGCGTTTTTCATCCTCATAGTTCCTATCCCAATAAGGAACAATAATTTCGCCAATGCCTTTAACTTCTTTCTTACCATCTTTTTCTTCATCTAAAAGCACCCAATTCTCTGAATCATCTTTTGCATAATCAGTATATTGGCATTGAAACTTTTTCTCCCCTTCGGGAGTCTTCGATCTCGGATCATAATTTGGCAGATCAAAATATACTTCACCTTCACGGCCAATTCCTGAAAATTTCTTACCTTGCCCATGTTTATCTTCATAAGCTTTTACTTCAGACGGCCCGAAATATTCATAGACCTCATCGGAGCTACGCTGAATAGCACGGTAATAGTTTGAATAATAATATTTCCGGTCATAATTGAAGTTAGTATTTGCGGATTCACGCGGGTCTTTTCCAGAGGCCTGATTGCTACAACTCATATTAGCATCGCCATCAGAAACCACGACAACATAAGATTTCTGACAGCGGTATTTGATATTCGGTATAACAAAATTTTTGACGACTTCATAATAACGGCGCGTTGTCGGCGTAGCTTGGTAAGCCAACATCTCGTCTACCTTTTTCCTGACATATTCCCAGTTTCGACCGGCAGAACCATCCGTAAAGCCATCAGAATCCTTCATATCGCCTTTGTCATCGTCGGGGCTAGACAATTCTGCATATGCGTAAAGAGCATTATCCTTTTTCCTTTTTTCCTCATCCCATTTCCAATACCGAGGATTATTATGTAAAGTCTGCAAGCCCCAGTTAAACTGATCTTTATACCGCTCCAAAATCTTCTTTAATGCCGATTTTGCAATATTGATTTTTCTATTCTTATCATCTACATGATATTCACCCTTAGCATCAGCCAACATACTGCCCGAGTCATCAATCAAAAACATAATATTGTGTTTGACTCTGGGCTGGCCAATAGGCTCGTTTACGTTTTTCAGATAAAACGGAATTTCGGCAAAACCATTCTTTTCTTTATATTGCTGGGTATTTGCCTGAACGGAAAAGCTAATGAGGGCTAAAGCGGAAGCGATGCTTGCATGAATGAGGCGATGGCGGCCTGATGGAGGGTTTTGCATAATGTGTTCTTTTTTCATCGGATAATCTCAGTTAAAAATGACGTTGTTTTTATTCTTTATGGGGCTACGATTTTAGCATAAACAGCCTGTTTCATGTTTGATTCAGCTGAATTTCCCTAAGCGTGCATTTCAAACACAACAAAAATGAAACAATCTGCCTGCTCAGTTTTCAGACGGCCTGACTGAATATTTAGTTCAACTTTATTCATCAAGCATTCCAAAAGCAAGGGACTGTACCGTAAAGATAAAACGTTTTTAAATTATCGATTATCTGCTCTATGCTTGAAATTCCTATTACTTTGACTTAAAATACACTGCTTCTACGGCATAGACCGCTATGTCTGAAAAAGCACGTTACACAGCAAAATCAAAGCTGCGGAGCGTGTTTTTTTTTAGCCGAGATTTCCGAAGGCTGTCTTTTTTGTAAACAATTTTTATTTTTCAGACGGCCTGACCTATTTTTTTCGAACCGACCATCATCAGGCAAACAGGATTCCATCATGACCACTCCGGCTCTTCTCGTTCTCGCTGACGGCAGCGTATTTCACGGCACATCAATCGGTTACGAAGGTTCGACTTCCGGCGAAGTCGTGTTCAACACTTCCATGACCGGCTATCAGGAAATCCTGACCGACCCTTCCTACTGCAAACAAATCGTTACCCTTACCTACCCGCACATCGGCAACACCGGCACCAACGCCGAAGATGAAGAAAGCCGTAGCGTTTACGTCGCCGGTTTGATTATCCGCGACCTGCCGCTCTTGCACAGCAACTTCCGCGCATCCGAAAGCCTGCACGACTATTTGGTACGCAACAAAACCGTCGCCATCGCCGATATCGATACCCGCCGCCTGACTACCCTGTTGCGTGAAAAAGGCGCACAAGGCGGTGCAATCTTGACCGGTGCGGATGCCACCGTTGAAAAAGCGCAAGAACTGATTGCCGCATTCGGCAGCATGGTCGGCAAAGACTTGGCAAAAGAAGTTTCCTGCACAGAAACTTACGAATGGACCGAAGGCGAATGGGCGCTGGGCAAAGGTTTCGTTACCCCTTCCGAACAACCTTACCACGTCGTCGCCTACGATTTCGGCGTGAAAATCAACATCCTGCGCATGCTCGCCTCTCGCGGCTGCCGCCTGACCGTCGTTCCCGCCCAAACCAGCGCGGAAGAAGTATTGGCACTCAATCCTGACGGCGTATTCCTGTCCAACGGCCCCGGCGATCCCGAGCCTTGCGACTACGCCATCAAAGCCGTACAAAAATTAATGGAAAGCGGCAAACCGATTTTCGGCATTTGCTTGGGACACCAGCTGATCAGCCTCGCCATCGGCGCAAAAACCCTGAAAATGCGCTTCAGCCATCACGGCGCCAACCATCCGGTACAAGACTTGGACAGCGGCAAAGTCGTCATCACCAGCCAAAACCACGGCTTCGCCGTCGATGCCGACACCCTGCCCGCCAACGCACGCATTACCCACAAATCCTTGTTTGACAACACCTTGCAAGGTATCGAACTGACAGACAAACCCGTGTTCTGCTTCCAAGGCCACCCCGAAGCCAGCCCTGGCCCGCAAGATGTCGGCTATCTATTTGACAAATTCATTGACAATATGAAAGCGGCAAAACAATAAACCGCCTTTTCAGACGACCTCTCAACTCAACAAGGTCGTCTGAAAAATCCCCCCCCTCAAGTCAGAAAGGAAACTCCCATGACTGAAAAACAAATGCGCATTCTTTCCGTCGTCGCCACCCTGACCGCCGTCGGTATGTACGTTTCCTACATCCCACAAATCCAAAACAACCTGGCAGGCAACCCCGGCTCACCGTTACAACCCCTCGTCGCCGCCATCAACTGCACATTATGGGTTGCCTACGGATTTTTGAAAGAAAAACGCGACTACCCCGTTATGCTGGCAAACGCCCCGGGCATCATTTTGGGCTTGATTACGTTTATTACTAGTTTTTAACACCCAAAAAAGTATGGTTGGGTATTTATACCCAACCTGCTTCAATATGAAATGCTCAACGATATTTTCAGACGGCCTTTGAAACCAAATATTTGAAAAATAAATGCTTCAATACTGATAATAGAGCAATGCTTGGCCATATGTCTAAAACAAGCCAATAAAGTAATAATTGAAAAACAAAAGACATCTACTGTGATAGAAGTCATAAAAATAGGGAAACGAAAATAGCGATATGAGCATCTTCCAAATTAATAAAATTGATCAAACTTCTACTGTGCTGGATTTAATAGCATTCAAAGATAATCGCATAAAAGAGCGGGATGTACAGAACATTATTAAATCTAATCCTCAAATTTTAGGCGAAGATTTACTTATTATCAGCGAAGAACTGTCTCCATGTGAAGATTCTAAAAAACGGTTAGATTTATTAGCACTGGATAAATCTGGGAAACTGGTTGTAATAGAACTAAAGCGGAATGACGATGGTTTTCACATGGACTTACAAGCCATCCGCTATGCCTCAATGATTAGGCTATTCAGTATCCAAGACGTTATAAGGCATTACCAAGATTACGCACATGGAAATGCAGAGGAAGAGATTGCCGTTTTCTTAGACCAAGAAATCGACAAATTAGATTTTGATAACATTAGAATTATTCTGGTTAATCAAGATTTCTCTAGAGAATTAACCAATTCTGTATTATGGTTAAATGAGCAGGGCTTAGATATCAAATGTATCAAGATTACTCAGTATGAAATAAACAACGAGTTGATTTGGGATGTAGATACTATTATTCCCGTCAAAGAGACCGAAGAATACCAGCTAAAAATCAAAGAAAAGAAAAATTCAGACCAAGAAATAAAACGTGAAATTAACAGCAGAGATTATACAAAATACACATTTAACGGTGAACCTAACCTAACAAAAAGCCGTTTAGTTTTGGAAGTTGTTAGAAAATATTGCGAAGACCACCCAGAAACTAACTTTGCCAAATTGAGTCAAATTTTCCCTAAAAAATTACAAGGCTCAAATGGTGTATTAAATATATTTAGTGAGCTTAAGGATTATCAAAAAGAAGGTAGATTTTATATTAAGGATAAAGAAATCATCCAATTAAAAAATGGTGAGCAAATAGCAGTTTGTTCACAATGGAGAAAAGATAGTATTGAGAAGTTTATTGACCATGTTAAGCAAACTCTTGGTTATGAAATAGTTGCTCAATAATGAAATTTAAAAACCTGAATATCGTGTGAGAAAGTAAAATGCCTAAACGTACCGACCTAAAATCCATCCTTATCATCGGCGCCGGCCCTATCGTTATCGGTCAGGCCTGCGAATTTGACTATTCGGGCGCACAGGCCTGCAAAGCCTTGCGTGAAGAAGGCTATAAAGTCATTTTGGTAAACTCCAACCCCGCCACGATTATGACTGACCCTGAAATGGCCGATGTTACCTACATCGAGCCGATTATGTGGCAGACAGTGGAAAAAATTATTGCCAAAGAGCGTCCTGACGCGATTCTGCCTACCATGGGCGGTCAGACCGCGCTGAACTGTGCGCTGGATTTGGCGCGCAACGGCGTGCTGGCGAAATACAATGTCGAATTAATCGGTGCGACCGAAGACGCGATTGACAAGGCGGAAGACCGCGGCCGCTTTAAGGAGGCGATGGAAAAAATCGGTTTGTCTTGCCCAAAATCTTTTGTCTGCCACACCATGAACGAGGCTTTGGCTGCGCAAGAACAGGTTGGCTTCCCTACCCTGATTCGTCCTTCTTTCACCATGGGCGGTTCGGGCGGCGGTATTGCCTACAACAAAGACGAGTTTCTGGCGATTTGCGAACGCGGTTTCGATGCGTCGCCTACGCATGAATTGCTGATTGAGCAGTCCGTTCTCGGCTGGAAAGAGTACGAGATGGAAGTGGTGCGCGACAAGAACGACAACTGCATCATCATCTGCTCGATTGAAAACTTCGACCCTATGGGCGTGCATACGGGCGACTCCATCACTGTTGCGCCTGCACAAACATTGACCGACAAAGAATACCAAATCATGCGTAATGCTTCGTTGGCAGTATTGCGCGAAATCGGTGTGGATACCGGCGGCTCAAACGTTCAGTTTGCCGTAAACCCTGAAAACGGCGAGATGATTGTGATTGAGATGAACCCGCGCGTGAGCCGTTCTTCCGCGTTGGCATCTAAAGCAACCGGCTTCCCGATTGCCAAAGTTGCGGCCAAACTGGCGGTCGGCTTTACGCTGGACGAGTTGCGCAACGACATTACCGGCGGCCGCACGCCTGCGTCGTTCGAGCCTTCCATCGACTATGTCGTAACCAAAATCCCGCGTTTTGCGTTTGAAAAATTCCCTGCCGCAGACGACCGCCTGACCACGCAGATGAAATCTGTGGGCGAAGTGATGGCGATGGGCCGTACCATTCAAGAAAGCTTCCAAAAAGCCTTGCGCGGTTTGGAAACTGGCCTGTGCGGCTTCAACCCTCGCAGCGAAGACAAAGCGGAAATCCGCCGCGAACTGGCCAACCCGGGCCCTGAGCGTATGCTTTTTGTAGCAGACGCGTTCCGCGCAGGATTCACGCTGGAAGAGATCCACGAAATCTGCGCCATCGACCCTTGGTTCTTGGCGCAAATCGAAGACTTGGTAAAAGAAGAAAAATCGGTTTCAGACGGCCAGTTGCAAGATTTGGATTACGCCGCTTTACGCCGTCTGAAACGCAAAGGCTTCTCTGACAAACGTTTGGCACAATTATTGAACGTAAGCGAAAAAGAAGTCCGCGAACACCGCTATGCGCTGAACCTGCATCCGGTTTACAAACGCGTCGACACCTGTGCCGCCGAGTTTGCCACCGAAACCGCCTACCTCTACTCCACTTACGAAGAAGAATGCGAATCTCGTCCTTCCGACCGTAAAAAAGTGATGATTCTCGGCGGCGGTCCAAACCGTATCGGCCAAGGTATTGAATTTGACTACTGCTGCGTTCATGCCGCACTCGCCCTGCGCGAATCCGGTTTTGAAACCATCATGGTCAACTGCAACCCGGAAACCGTATCCACCGACTTCGACACCAGCGACCGCCTGTATTTCGAGCCGCTGACCTTGGAAGACGTATTGGAAATCGTCCGCACTGAAAACCCATGGGGCGTGATTGTTCATTACGGCGGCCAAACCCCGCTCAAACTGGCTAATACCTTGGTGGCAAACGGCGTGAACATCATCGGCACATCTGCCGACAGCATCGACGCCGCCGAAGACCGCGAACGTTTCCAAAAAGTATTGAACGACTTAGGCCTGCGTCAACCGCCTAACCGCATCGCCCACAACGAAGAAGAAGCCCTCGTTAAAGCCGAAGAAATCGGTTATCCGTTGGTTGTCCGTCCTTCTTACGTACTCGGCGGCCGCGCCATGCAGATTGTTCACTCTGCCGAAGAGTTGCAAAAATACATGCGCGAAGCCGTACAAGTTTCCGAAGACAGCCCCGTATTGCTCGACTTCTTCTTGAACAACGCCATCGAAGTGGATGTAGACTGCGTTTCAGACGGCCAAGATGTCGTGATCGGCGGTATCATGCAACACGTCGAACAAGCAGGTATCCACTCCGGCGACTCCGGCTGTTCATTACCTCCATACTCTTTGGACGAAGAAATTCAAGACGAAATCCGCCGTCAAACCAAAGCCATGGCATACGCACTGGGCGTGGTCGGCTTGATGAACGTACAGTTTGCCGTACAAGACGGCGTGGTCTTCGTACTGGAAGTGAACCCACGCGCCAGCCGTACCGTACCGTTCGTATCCAAAGCCACCGGTGTACCGCTCGCCAAAGTTGGCGCTCGCGTGATGGCAGGTATTTCGCTGAAAGAGCAAGGCGTAGAAAAAGAAGTCATCCCAGACTTCTACGCCGTTAAAGAAGCCGTGTTCCCATTCATCAAATTCCCGGGGGTGGACACCATTCTCGGCCCTGAAATGCGCTCTACCGGCGAAGTCATGGGCGTAGGCGCAAGCTTCGGCGAAGCCTACTTCAAAGCCCAACTCGGCGCAGG
>FLSK01001235.1_pt3 | contig 13923 bp, 9 predicted proteins | sample 1550541 | NCBI WGS metagenome assembly FLSK01 (sample SAMEA4031773, study PRJEB14383) | metagenome | biome: human; feature: oral; material: saliva | place: Philippines | collected 2014
TTAAGTGTTAGTAGTGCGATTGTAGGCATAGAGTTCTATTTCTTTGTTCTTTGCAAATATAATGTTTTCTTACAGAAATACAAAGAAATGGAGACACAATTTAGGGTCTTCAGATATTTGGAATGATAATGATTCGCCTAAGCTTAGGTCTCTGACGAAATGTCACACGGAGAAAAGGAGAGTACGGAGGATTATTAAAACAAAGTAATGGAAGTTACGGAGGCACCGTCGGTGCGTGGAGTAATGGAGATAGTTTGCCAATTCCATTAGCACTTTATACATAAAGCGTTTACCCCAACAGAGTTATCAGGAATCTGTACGCTACGCCTCCGTCGCTCTATGTGCCATCGGTACCTCCGTGTTATTGCCTTTACCTCCGTCCTCTCCGTAACTCTGTGTGCCTTATTTATGTAAGCTTTTTAGTTTGTCATTTCATATTTCGGAAGAACCACAATTTGTGTGATAAGTCCTTTCTATCCAAAGGCACATACTCTTTTGTTTTTTCTTTTATGTCAACCAATCCATATCTCTGCTTTCTTTTGGCAAAGACTAAAGTTCAAAATTCAAAGTTTCCAAGTGAAAGAATTGGAAAATAATTTGTACATTTGTAGTCGTCTTGCTTGGTAGAGGGCAAGCACAATCTATAATCCGTAAACTGATAACGATGATAACTGGCGAGATAAAAACCAAGATTGACCAGATATGGGACACCTTCCACGTTTCTGGTATCACCAATCCTATTACTGTTTTAGAGCAAATGACCTATATCTTCTTTATGAAGATGCTTGACGACAAGCAGCTACAAGAGGAAGCTATGGCACGCGACTTTGATACCGAAGTAAAGAATCCTACCTTCCTTGTTGGGCGGAACTGGTTTAATCCTGTTACCAAACAGAACGTGCCCTACGAGAGTATGCGCTGGTCGGTGTTCCGCCATACGGGTCCTGAAAATATGTTTCAGATGGTTCGTCAGAACGTGTTTGAGTTTATCAAGACCATCGGAACAGGTGAGGAGAGTGCCTACAGTAGGTATATGCAGTCGGCTACCTTCCTTATCTCTGATGCTCGTACACTGACGAAGGTAGTCGATGGGGTCGATGCCCTCGACATGAACAACCGTGATGCGATGGGCGATGTCTATGAGTATATCCTCGGTAAGATGGCTGCTTCGGGCACTAACGGACAGTTTCGTACGCCTCGCCACATCATTCGTATGATTGTCGATATGATGCAGCCGACACCAGCCGACTATATCTGCGACCCTGCGATGGGTAGTGCGGGATTCTTGGTGGAGGCAGTGAAGTATATCAAGGAGCATCACGAGCGGGCACTCTATACGGCAGAATCGGTGAAGCATATCAAGTCTTCGCTTGTCAATGGTTACGATACCGACCCAACGATGCTGCGTATCGGAGCAATGAACCTCCTCTTGCATGACATCACAGCACCTGAATTGGCACGTCGCGACTCCCTTTCTGAGCAGAACAATGACGAGTCTTGCTATACGCTCATCCTTGCTAATCCACCCTTTGCGGGCAGTCTTGACAAGGGAAATGTAAACAAGAAGATTCTTGCCTACGCTGACACGAAGAAGACGGAGCTACTCTTCCTTGCACAGTTTGTGCGTTCGTTGGAGGTGGGCGGTCGTTGTGCAAGCATCGTTCCAGACGGTGTTCTCTTCGGAACGTCCAAGGCGCACATCACAATGCGTAAGGAACTTGTCGACAATCAGCAGTTGGTGGCGGTCGTTTCTATGCCGAGTGGTGTCTTCAAACCCTACGCTGGAGTTAGTACGGCAGTGCTTGTCTTTACCAAGACCAACAGTGGCGGAACGGATAAGGTGTGGTTCTATGATATGCAGGCGGACGGTTTTTCGCTCGACGACAAGCGTTCGCCGATAGCCGAGAATGACATCCCTGACGTTGTCAACCGCTTTCATAATCTTGCTAACGAAGCTAATCGCAGCCGTAAGGAACAGAGCTTTATGGTGTCTGTTGATGATATTCGTGCGAATGATTACGACCTCTCCATTAATAAGTATAAGGAGGTGGAGCGTGAGAAAGTAACCTACGAACCAGTTAGCGACATCCTTTCTCGTCTAAAAGCGAATGAGGCGGATTATCTAAGTGGCTATAATGCACTCATGGAAATGTTGGAGGAGGGTACGAATGAATAATCAGCTGACTTTTACAAGGGTATATTCTCTTGGCTGCGAGAGGGTAGGCAAGGGGATTGCTAAACCTCAACAGTATTCTCTTATACAGCAAGTAAGGAAGGAGGTAAGCGTATGAGAAAGGATTGGGAATATAAGACGTTAGGCGAAATTTGTGATATTTACCAACCTAAGACCATATCTAATGAAATGCTTGTTAAGGGGGGTAAGTATCCAGTATATGGTGCAAATGGAACTATAGGTTTCTATAATAGTTATAATCACATAGAATCAGAGATTCTGTTGACTTGTCGTGGGGCTACATGTGGTACTATTAATGTTTCTCAACCATATAGTTGGATAAATGGGAATGCTATGGTTATTCATAGAAAGTCTGATTATTTGGATTTTAAGTTCTTATACTTTTTGATGAAGTCATTGGATTATTCGCTTGTTATTAATGGTGCAGCTCAACCGCAAATTACAAGAGCAAGACTTGCTCCTATAAAAGTTGCTATTCCTCCCAAGTCTACCCAGCTCTCCATTGTCTCCGAACTTGATAATCTAAACGAGCTAATACGGATTAAGAAAGAGCAGCTAAAAGACTATGATACACTTGCACAAAGCATCTTCTATGAGATGTTTGGGGACCCTGTGGAGAATGAGAAAGGGTGGGAAGTGAAGACGTTTGGGGAAATAGGAACCTTAGAAAGGGGTGCTGGAATATCCAAAAAAGACTTCGTAGATGATGGTTTACCATGTATTCATTATGGTCAGCTACATACAATATTTGGTGCATATACAAGAAACCCCATAACCTTTATACCTAAAGACTTACTTCCTAAGTATAAGATTGCACATTCAGGTGATCTTATTTTAGCGATTACCAGTGAGGATGTTGAGGGTTCTTGTAAAAGCACAGCATGGCTTGGAAACTTTGATGTGGTTGTCGGCTCAGATGCAGCAATATTCCATCATAACCAGAATGGCATATACCTTTCGTATTACACAAGGACAAAAGCGTTCTATAATGAGAAGGCAAAATATGCTAAAGGGTTTAAGGTGACGCATATATCAACAAAAGAGATTGCAAGTATATCTATATGTATTCCTCCTATCTCCATACAGAATACATTCGCAAATAAGATAGAGCAGATAGAGCAACAGAAAGCAGCTATTCAAAAGACAATTACCGACTTAGAGACCCTTCTTGCTGCACGAATACAATACTGGTTTGACTAAGCAAGCGATCAGAATACTTGAAACATAAAGACGAAGAAAGACGACATGGCTAAAAACTTTGATTACATACGATTGGTAGCAGACGAAATACCCAGCTTTAAGAGCTTGCATAACTATTGCAGGTTGGCTGAAGAACAACAACCTATCTATCCTGATGCGTCTGCTAACAACGCACGTAAAGCCCTTGAGTGGCTGATGAAGAACATACTGAAGATAAAAGGTGTGACCGTTGACGAGCGGATGACACTTAACGATATGTTACGTCTGCCAGAGACAGACGCCTTTATCAACTACGATTATAGGTTTTCGGACGACATCTATTTAGTAAAGAAGATAGGTAATGCAGCCAGCCATGATGGTGCCGAACCTGTCAATCGTGTGAAGGCTTTCCGTTGTCTTCGTGCGCTTTATAATGTCGTAGCGGGTTTTATGGGTCGTTGGGATGCCGTGAAGAATATCCCACCCTTCGATGCAACCCTTATCTCTGCACCGACTACTACGGTTGCCCTCGTTACGAGTCCTGAACCAAAGGTAGAGATGGAGGTGGTCAATAGCGTGCAGAAAGAGACGCTCGACGACCCACAACCAGTGGTGATTCCTCGCGAAAGTCTTGAAAGTGAGGCGGTGACAAGGAAGTATCTCATCGACTATATGCTCGAGGAGGCAGGTTGGGAACTATTAGACGTGAAGGGAATGGTGCAGGGCGGAAAGGCTTGTATAGAAGTGGAAGTAGACGGAATACCCACTGCTTCGGGGAAAGGTTATGCCGACTATGTTCTCTTTAGCCGTGGCGGTAAACCCTTAGCTGTCATTGAAGCCAAGGCAACCAGTCATGCCGTAACAGAAGGACGACACCAAGCAACGCTTTATGCTGACTGCTTAGAGAAGCGATATGGTGTGCGCCCTGTCATCTATTACACCAATGGATTCACAACAAAGGTTATTGACGGAATGGGGTATCCAGACCGTGACGTGATCTCTTTCCACTCTATGGACGACCTCGAAAGGCTAATACAGAAGCGGGGTAGGGCGGAGATAAAGGACGTAACGATAAAAGAAGAAATTACGGACCGCCCTTATCAGCAGACCGCTATCAAGCGTATTGTGGAGTGGTTTAATGCCAAGCACCGTCGAGGACTACTCGTCTTAGCGACAGGAACAGGTAAGACACGTGTGAGTATCTCGCTTTGCGATATCCTTATGCGTAATGATTGGGTGAAGACAGTGCTATTCCTTGCTGACCGTACTGCCTTAGTCGGTCAGGCACATAGTGCTTACGAAGCCTTGCTGCCAAGCGTTTCTATGTCGGTATTGAGCGAAGAAAAGGCACCTGACATGCAGGCACGCATCCTCTTCTCTACCTATCAGACGATGATAAACTACCTCGACAGAGAAGACAAGGCGTTTAGTGTTGGTCGCTTCGACCTTATCATCATCGATGAAGCCCATCGAAGTGTCTTTGGTAGATATGGTGCTATCTTCAGCTATTTCGACTCACTACTCATTGGCTTGACAGCCACACCACGTGATGAGATAGACCGCAATACCTACGACCTTCTACAGTTAGACAATGGTATGCCTAACTACAGTTACGACATTGATGAGGCTGTTAGGGATGGCTATCTCTGTCCTTATAAGACACTGCAGTATCACTCTAAGATAATGGAACGTGGTGCCAAATGGGACGAGATGTCGAAGGAGGACCGTGAAGAAGTAGAAAGACTAATGGACTATGAGAAGTCTTTAGCAGGCTTAGGACCCGACGACGAATATCATCGTGACATCCTTCCGCAAGAGATTTTCAAGTATCTTTTCAACATAGATACCGTTGACAAGGTATTGATGGAGTTGATGGAAAAGGGTTTGAAGGTGAAGAGTGGGGAGGAGATAGGTAAGACTATCATCTTTGCCATGAACCATCATCATGCAGAACTCATCGTTGAACGCTTCCGTACGCTCTATCCTGAGAAAGATCCCGACTACTGTCAGCTGATTGATAACTATGTCAACAAGGCGCGTGGTCTTATACTTGACTTCGAACAGATGGATAAGAACCCACAGATAGCTGTCAGTGTCGATATGCTTGACACAGGTGTTGACGTGCCATCGGTGCTTAACCTCGTCTTCTTTAAGTGTGTGAAGTCGAAGATTAAGTTTATGCAGATGATAGGACGTGGTACACGTCTCTGTCCGAAGGTGTTTGGTGATGCTGACAAGAAAGAGTTCTATATCTTTGATTGGTGTAATAACTTCGAGTATTTCTCAGTGAATAGTGATGGTGCAAACCCTGTCGCTGTGAAATCGTTAACCGAACGACTCTATGCGTTGAGGCTCGATATCGCTGCTGCACTACAGTCGGCAGAACATCAGGAGAAGGAAGACGACCGTCGACTACATGATGAGTTGAAGGATATCCTACACGCACAGGTGGACAGTCTGAGTCTGTCGCGCATAGATGTCAGAGCACATCTGCAGACTATCGAACCCTATCGTGACCGTGAGGCATGGGTTTGTCTGAGTGATTTAGCCGTTGCCGAACTGAAGGGAATAGCCCATCTGCTGCCCCGTCCAAAGGAGAATGAGGCTGCAAAGAAGTTTGATGTATTGATGCTTTATTTGCAGTTAGAGGCGGTAGACAGTACGGTGAAGGCTGATAACAGTCGTGCGAGTGTGATTAAGATTGCGCAACTGTTGGAGAAGAAAGCCACGATCCCAGCTGTGAGAGAGCGGATGGAAACGATTAAGGAGGTACAGACTGCCGCCTTCTGGGACCATTGTACGCTGAATAGTCTTGAACGAGTGAGGAAGGAACTACGTGAGTTGGTGCATGTGTTAGCCGAGAGTAGGGACGAGAGAAGATTTGTTATCAACATCGAAGATGCAATCAGTTCGGATGCTGTGGCTGCTCCTGTCACGCTGAAGGCTACCTATCACGACCGTGTGATAGACTATTTAGCAAAGCATACGGACAATGAAGTATTAAGGAAGATACAGAACTTTGAGCAGCTGACGAAGGATGATGTCAACGAGTTGCAACGTATCTTCTGGGAAGAATTAGGTACACGTACGGAGTTTGATGAGGCTACGAATGGAAAGAAATATAACCATAATGTAGCTGCGTTTATCCGTGTCATACAGGGTGTCGACCGCCAGAAAGCGTTAGCCCTCTATACCCGCTTTATCAAAGACGGCAACCTGACAGGTGAGCAAGAACAGTATCTGAAAGAGATACTGAACTATCTCAGCGAGAATGGTGACCTGCAAATGAGTGACTTCATGGAGTACCCACTGAACCGAAACAGGTGGCGGGATGTCTTTGGGGAGTATTTTGTGGGACTAAAAGACTTTGTGAATGAGTTGCATAAGGTGATTAGTTGACGAGTTGACGAGTAGACAAGTTGCTTGTGGTGTTGGCAAAGGGTTGATATTATCAGTTGACAAGTTGACAAGTTGCTTGCTATGGTGGCAATCATTTAAGTTTTCGAGTTGATAAGTAGACAAGTAGACGAGTTGACAAGTTGCTTGAATGTTGGCGGGTCAACTTGTTAACTCGTGAATCTGTTATCCCATCACTCCATTAATTCATCAATTTAACAATGTTACTATCAATTTGTCCACTTATAAATTCGTTATTTTTCCAATCCTTGGTAGGATTTGCAGTTATGCTGTTAGGCATAAAGGCAATGATATACTTGTGCAATTTTATTTTCTACCGTTTCTCTCCTGTCCGTTCTTTTCCCGATGTGACAACACTCTCAGGGTGGGCAATGGTAGGACTTCTTGTAGCCTTTGTCAGTCCTGTCGCCTTTTTTTTCTGCGAATTGGGAGGATTATTTTCTGATCAACTGGTCAGGACGCTACTTCCCATGATAGTAATACTGATGGTAGTCTCGCCAATAGGCATCTTCAAGTATGAGAAAAGGGCTTGGTTGCGCCGTAATCCTAAGCATAGCAGACTGTTTCTGCCAAAATACAATAAAAGAGTCAGAAATTTCGGGGTGTCAATCAGCAAGGTTGATGATATCACTTATGGACGTGGCGTAAGTTTCTCGTGGTTTGATGGATATTTTATCGCTGCTGGAAGGCACAGGGTGACCTTTCAATTCTATGAATACAGGTTTTTGAAACGCCACGCTGCTCATAAGGTTATCTATAAGAAAGAAATGGAATTCAATTTCCATCCAGGTACAGTCTATGTGATAGAGGTCTTGCCGGATATACAGACATTCCGTATAGTTGAAGATAAAACACGGTTTGTGTAGGGATAGAACGATAAGGACTGTGGTTAACTGCTTGGGTATTGAAATAATATGATATAGATTTTTTAACATGAGGAAAGTTTCATTCTACAAAATAAAACACTATCTTTACGAAGAATCTTTTGTGTTAACTAACCCTATAAATAGACATACGTATGAAACATTGGAAATCAATTAATTGTCTGGCTATATGCTGCCTATCAGTGTTGATGTTATCTTGTTCAACGGAAAACACTGTTGTTGGTAGTATTGGAGTAAGTGATGTAAAGTCGTCAGGCTGCAAAGCCTCAGCCTCTCTGATGGAGTCTCGTCTTGATTACTATAATCATTTCATAGGGCAGCGGTCTGTGTTGCACCTTTTGCTCGGTAAAGAGAATACTGTCACGGCACGTTTTGCAGACGTCATGGATAACTGTGCAATCGACCTGTTCCATGTAGCAGCAAGCAGCAGTGAGGGTAAGATTGTTCTCATCCTGTATCCCGATAAGGACATGATGACAAACTGCATCTGTCGCTATGATGTTGATTTCAAAATGCAGAATATCGTTTCTGGTAATTATCAGCTGGAAGTATATCATACTACCGCTGACAAACAGATTAACAAAGACAACCAGATTTTTAGCGGAACTGTAAACTTAGAGAAAGGGAAGGAACTTATACTGACAATGAGTCGGTAAGGAATAAGTGTGGAGAGTAGGGTTGTGGTGGTTTGGTTATACAAGTGCCTCTACCTTACTTTCTACATCTTTATCGTGGAATGGTTAGCTGTGATGTCAGCTTGAAGTTGCTTTTAAGCTACTGGTTCAATTGTTCTTTGAGGATAAGAAAATTCCTAAAAAATATTTTCTTGTCATATCTGTCATACAAAAGTAGTGCTTAACTTGTTGGTTGATAGCGTAGTTACTTGAAATGTTAAATGTGACAGCAACTAAAAACAAAACTATTTTCGTATAATAGGTGTTTTCTCTTACTAACGTAAGTAGATTTTATTGCTACCTATTTTGAGGAAACTTATAAAGTAAAAGACAAAAGAATAAAACGGTAAAAGAGTATTTTGCTGTTTTATTCTTTTGTCTTTTTGTTTTCCAGTCTTAATTCGCAGTAAGAAACATAGTGGACACAGGTAATCATAATTATGAATTAAAAAGGTTCTCTCACAGAGTTCACAGAGTTACTCTGAGGTTTAGACAGCACTTAAGTCCACAGAGTGACCATGCGGTCTGGGGAGTTCACAGAGTTTTTGCAAGTGAACAAGCTTACAAGTTCATAAGTAAACGAGTTTGCGGGTTTACAAGTGAACAAGTTACTTGTAGCAATAAACACAGCGTATAGTAGTAATCATAATTATGAATTTTGAATTATGAATTATGAATTATGAATTACGTCTGTTCTATTGCAACTGCATTATGCCGTCTTTGTTCACACTCGTCACGCCCTTTACTTTCTTGAAATCAGCGATATCTTTATCAACGTCGTGTTTCTCGTCAACCTTGACCGCTACACCACTGAATTCCTTGTATTTATAGAGTAGGGTACAGCCCTGCTTCTTGATGGCTTTCAGCAGTGGTTTGTTGCCAGTCTTCTTATCAAAAAAGATAATCAGCGTGTGGCTGACAGGAGTCTTCTCTCTTTCACGCTTAGCTTTCTCTAAGCCTTCTCCGCCATCGTCTCCATTCATTATCTGTTCCTTGATTGGGCATTGTGCAGATGCTGTTGTTGACTGGATGAACAATAAGCCCATCAGTAACATACTTGCTTTAAAATATTTCTTCATCTTGTTCTCTCCTTTTATTGTGGCTGACAAAGATAGTTATAAATAAGCAGATAACTACTAATATTTATAATTATTTCAGTTTTTCTTCTCCTCGTTCTGCATATTATCTTTGCAAATGAAAGTATTTGGTGGGGGATGATGTTAGAATTCTTTATATGTGAATATTAGTTGTTTATAGTGATTCAACAACCTCTTTTCCTATGCATTGTACAAGTTTTGCTCCGATGATATTGTCTGAGTATATGGCTTGCCAATGATAGTCAAATAATGGTGTTTCTATATTACAACTGCCAGTAGATTCAATTCTATAAATCATCAAACGTTCTTTGTCGCAGATACCCATTAGTTTAGAACGGAGCATACGTGCATATGATAATGCTTGTCTAAATGCCTTTTGTCGTTCTAAGATAGAAGACATGTCTAATTTTGCTTCAATGATAAATGGTGCATTCTCAAAATGTTTCTCACCTTTGGGGAAGAATACAAAGTCAGGAATAGCCTTTTCCTTCCTACCTGCTTTTAGTTGAAGTTGTCTTGTCCAATCATTTTCAACGTATCCAAACTTCTTGAGAATAGGGATAAGAATCTTTTCTTCAACATCCTTTTCTAACTTTATTTCTCCAAAGTCTATATGCTCTCCCATGAATAGTTGTGGAAATTCGTCAGTCTTTGCACCTTTTGCCCCTGCTAATCTAAGGAGTTCAGAGTAATCTTTTGCAGAGAAAGCGACTCCGTTAATGCCTTGTAGATTCTTGCGTACTATCGGTAAGTTTGAAAAGTATTCGTCATTCTTTAAGTCATTAAATGTAATTTCAGGAAGTCTTATTCCTTCTTGGATAGTTGTACGGCAATGGTAATAATCGAAAGGGTTAAATATGCCCGTAGAGCCAGCACGCCATACGGAGTGAATGTAGCTTCTGGGAGAAGTACAATACATAATAACGATATCTCCTTTTCGTGTTTTCTCATTACACGCCCAAATAGAACTTTTTGCCTCAGGTGAATTTCCTAAAGAATCCAAGAAAGTAAAATCGTGTTTCCCAGAACCACCTGTTAACCATATATTGGTTGGTTGTGGTAATTCTGTCTCTATAGTTGTCTCTTGTAGAACTCTCATACCATAGTCATAGATACACGCACACAACTCTGCATCGCTTAGCTCGTTCTCTTGTTGAAAAGCATTTAAGACGACACATATATCATAATAGTACATAAGGTACTCTTTGTAATTAGTTGTGTGTGGAATAGGTGGTAGTTCTATACCGAGAGTATCACAGCTTTTCTGGAATAGGTCAAAGCGATTTGATAATAGGATAGGTGTGAAAAAGGAATCATAAGAATACAGGAATAAGGATAAGGCGTCAATGGTTGATGCTTTGGCTCTAAATTTATTTTGAGGTATGACTTCTTCCAGCCAATCGATATTCTCATTATCATCAATATGAAAATCTTTTATATCATAAGTAGTTATTAGGTGTTCAAAAAACTCTCGACTAAAGATATCATCTTCTTTGACAAACCCTCTTTCAATTAGGTTGATATTATATAATATGACTCTATCCAAAAGATTTTGTAAGTTCTCATTTATATCCCATTGCTTTAATAACTCAATTATCTTTTCAATGTTGTCCCATATATTTTCAGTTTCAGGATTGAATATGTCAATAGCTTTTTTGCCATCCTCAGATTGCTTATAATAATTCCATAAGTTTTTATTCATACTCAGTAAGGTCTTGATTTTGTTTGTAGGTTTATTGTTTATTATAAATAAAAGCGAAGGGAAATTAGTTCCTCCACCCTTCGCTTTTATTTCATATGTAGTTTGCTATTTATGCTTCTTCTGTCTCTTCTTCCACAGCCTTGAACTGCTCAAGGTCTTCTGGGTTGAAGGCTTTGATATAAGCAGTGTGACCGATAACTTCTTCCTCTGCCATGCGAACAAAGACATGGGCAGACTTCTTGAAGAGGTCTGGTGCCTTAGAAGCATCTTCAATGAGGAGGAGAGAACCGATGATGTCGGCTGTCATGTTGTAAAGACGGCGTGCGAGGAAGTCGTGAACATCCTGATTGTCGCTTGCGTTCACCTTCTCAACAGCCTCTTCATAGAGCTGAACGAGTTTAGCAACACGGTTACGCAGTCCCTTCATGCAGTCGCAAGAGAGTTCGCCCTCAAGCATTTCCTTCATGATAGAAAGGTAAGTGCCGTTAGTGATGTAACGCACGGCAGCAACAACCTGTAGCTGTGTTGTACCCTCATAGATAGAGAAGATACGTGCATCACGGTACAGACGCTGACACTTGTACTCCATGATAAATCCAGAACCACCATGGATAGAGATAGAGTCGTAGGCTGTCTGGTTAGCATACTCAGAGTTGATACCCTTTGCCAATGGTGTGAAAGCATCAGCAAGGCGAGTGTACTTCTTCATCTCCTGACGCTCCTCAGGGGTGAGCTTCTGGTCACGTGCGATATCTTCCAAAGCCTTGTAGATATCGACGTAGCGGGCAGTCTGATACAAGAGAGAACGACCAGCATCGAGTTTTGCCTTCATACGAGAGAGCATATCGTAGACAGCAGGGAAGTTGACAATCTTCTTGCCGAACTGTGCACGATCCTTAGCATAAGCCAAGCCCTCGTTATAAGCCTCCTGCTCAAGACCGACAGACTGTGCAGCGATACCAAGGCGAGCGCCATTCATCAATGCCATTACGTACTTGATAAGACCCATTCGGCTGCTACCACAGAGCTCTGCCTTTGCATTCTTGTAAACAAGTTCGCAGGTAGGAGAGCCGTGGATACCAAGTTTGTGCTCAATGTGGCGTACGTCAACACCGCCATCACGCTTGTCATAGATGAACATTGAAAGTCCACGACCATCACGTGTGCCCTCCTCTGAACGTGCAAGGACGAGGTGGATATCTGAGTCGCCATTGGTGATAAAACGCTTCACACCATTCAATCGCCAGCAGTTCTCCTTCTCGTCGAAGGTAGCTTTGAGCATTACACGCTGGAGGTCAGAACCTGCATCAGGCTCGGTGAGGTCCATTGACATCATCTCTCCCTCACAGATACGTGGGATAAACTTCTGACGCTGCTCCTCGTCACCAAACTCATAGAGTGTGTCGATACAAGACTGCAACGACCAAATGTTCTGGAAACCAGCATCGGCAGCAGCAATCAACTCAGACATCATAGAGAAGACAACGTTTGGAAGGTTCAGTCCACCATAACGGCGAGGCATAGAAACGCCCCACAAGCCAGCCTGACGAGTCGCCTCAATGTTCTCCAAGGTCTTGCTGGCATAGTGCATACGGTTGTCGATGAGATGTGGACCTTCGATGTCTACAGCCTCAGAGTTAGGTGCAATAATATTTGCAGTTATGTCACCAGTGATATCCAAGATGCGCTTGTAGTTTTCGATAGCATCCTCGTAGTTTACTGGTGCGTCAGCATGTGTAGCTGCATCAGCGTAGTTACGCTCTTTCAGTTCTACGATGCGTTTCATCAATGGATGCTCCAAGTGAAACGCTATTTCTGGGTGGTCAGTATAATAATTTGCCATGATAAAAAATGTAAGAGTGGCCCCTCCCCCTTGCCCCTCCCCCGAAGGGAGGGGAGTAGAATGTACTGATTCTTACGGTTAGGGTACTCTTTTTATTCGTTGTTTATAAATTCGGTTATTTGTTCTATCACATTGTCTATGTCCGTGTATATTTCTTCGTTGGTGAATCTAAGAACATTAAAGCCCATTTCATTAAGGTATTCTGTTCTTGTTTCATCGTCTACCTCTTGTAGCGGTTGCTTATGGTAAGCTCCGTCTACTTCTATGACTAAGTTCTGTGAAAGGCATACAAAGTCTACAATAAAGTCACCTATAGGATGCTGTCTTCTGAAATGACAGTCGCCTCTCATTCCTTTCAGTTCGTTCCAAAGAATCTCTTCTGCTAATGTCATCTCTTTCCGATTCTCCTTGGTGAATTCCTTTAGGATATGGTATCTATCAGGTGAAGCTGTCTTATAGGTGCATTTCTTTCTATTTTCTTTAGTCATAGGTCGGTAGTTAGTCAATGATTATACACGCTATTCCTCTTGTGATAATGAGTATTTAGCGACAGTAGTCCTCTTATTCCCTTTTCGCATTTTACTCCCCTCCCTTCGGGGGAGGGGCAAGGGGGAGGGGCCAGTTAGTTGTTCAGTCAGCTGGCTTTTACTTACTATTCTGCTTATAATACTTTATCAACTTCGGAACAACCTCTTCAACGGTGCCATTGATGATATAGTCAGCGATGGCATTGATAGGAGCGTCTGGGTCGTTGTTGATAGAGATGACGATACCACTGTCCTGCATACCAGCAATGTGCTGAATCTGTCCAGAGATACCACAAGCGATGTAAACCTTTGGATGGACGGTGACACCGGTCTGACCAATCTGACGATCGTGGTCTACCCAACCTGCATCAACAGCGGCACGGCTGGCACCAACCTCTCCATGAAG
>FLSK01003163.1_pt1 | contig 13911 bp, 13 predicted proteins | sample 1550541 | NCBI WGS metagenome assembly FLSK01 (sample SAMEA4031773, study PRJEB14383) | metagenome | biome: human; feature: oral; material: saliva | place: Philippines | collected 2014
GCTTCATTTGGCTTATCAAGCACACCTAAATGCGCAGCACGACCGAGCACTACATAATCACGTACGCGATATTGATAGGTTTGTGGACTATGTTGCGAGACATAAGCAATTTTTTGAGCAATTTGCTTACTGCTCATGTCGCTTAATTTGCAATTATCTAGCAAAATCTGACCGCTCTTTGGTTTCAAAAGCCCCGCGATACAGTTTAATAACGTGGATTTACCACGACCATTAGCGCCAAGAATGGTCAACAGTTCACCTTTTTGTAAGGTTAAATCAATGCCATTGAGTAGAGAATGTTCAACATTGTGCCAGTAATACAGATTGTCAATTTTCAGCATTAGTCCACCACCTTTTGTTTAATCAGAACCCAAGCAAAGAATGGCGCACCGATAAAACCGGTGAGAATACCGAGTGGAATTTCTTGAATGTATAAATTGCGGGCGAGAGTATCGATAACGAGCAAAAAAATCGCTCCGATAAGTCCGGCTAGCGGTAAACTTTTGACATTGTTATCACCAATGAAAAGCCGCGCTAAATGCGGAATCACTAAACCAAGCCAACCGATTGTCCCGCTTAAACAAACCGATGATGCCGTCAGCAATGTGGCACAAACTACCATTAAACCTCGTTCTAATCGGATATTGGCTCCGATTAATTTAGCCTCACGATCACCTAATGAAAGCACATTGATACGCCAACGCATTAGAAATAAGCCAAGGGTAGTGAGCAAAATGATAGGAGAAAGGATAAGCAAGTTGTCGTAGTTAGATTTGGTTAGGCTCCCTAATTGCCAATACACAATGTCAGCTAGCTGGGTTTCGGGATCGGCAAGGTATTTCAATAGACCCAATGTCGCCATCATAAAACCTGAAACGATAATGCCAGAGAGCACTAAAACGATAGTAGAATCACGTTGAATCAAACGCGGTAAATTCATGGTGAGCAAGACGGCAATCAAACCACCGACAAAGGCAAAGGCTTGAATGCCCAGCATCCCTGAACCGATTAAAATCGCCAATGCCGCTCCAACACAAGCGCCATTAGATACCCCTAAAATATCAGGTGAAACCAAAGGATTGCGGAAAATACCTTGATATACAACACCCGCAATAGCCAATGAAGCACCGACAAGTATGGCAGCAATCATACGAGGCAAACGAAGATTAAAAATAATGTTGTTTTGCACATCATTGACGTTATTACCAATAAGACTTTGTACAACATTCTCAAGCGGAATCGCAAAGCGCCCCCAAGAGAGTGAACATAAAATGAGCCCAATAAGTAGGCAAAGTAAAAGGGGAAAGGTAAAGGAGGATTTGTTCATGCTCTAATTAAATGGTTATTTATATAATTATATAATGGATTGCATGATAAACTCTTTATGTATTTTTGTATATAGCATTATTGGGTTAAGGGATGTAAGATAAATAAGTAATAAAAAAGCACCTACATTGCTGCAGGTGCTATACAAGCGGTGTGTTTTTTAACACATTTTGCAAATTAGAAATCGAGTAACTCTTTTTCTTTTGCTGCTAATACCTCATCAACTTTTTTCACATAGCTGTCGGTTAATTTTTGAATTTCTTCTTCTGCTTTGTGTTGTTCATTTTCGCTGATTTCTTTGTCTTTTAATAATGCTTTGATTTGATCATTGGCATCACGACGTACGTTACGAACAGCAATTTTGCCTTGTTCGCCTTCAGATTTAACGATTTTGATTAAATCGCGACGACGTTCTTCTGTTAATGGTGGAAGTGGAACACGGATAGTGGTACCAGCAGAAGATGGGTTTAAACCTAAGTCTGAAGTTAAAATTGCTTTTTCTACAGCACTAATCAGACTTTTATCAAATACGTTTACTGCTAAAGTACGTGCATCTTCAGCAACAACGTTAGCAACTTGACGTAATGGTGTTGGTGAACCGTAGTATTCTACTTGTAAACCATCTAATAAAGATGGTTGTGCACGACCTGTGCGGATTTTTGAAATATGGCTTTTTAACGCTTCTAAGCTTTTTTCCATACGAGCTTGTGCATCTTGTTTGATTTCGTTAATCATTCAATTGTCCTTTCAATAAATAAATATAAACATCGTGATTTTACTGGATTTTTAGCAAATTTTGAATCTTTTATTTTTTCTATAGAAATTTATATTGTGTAAGGTGCAACTTTATAGTATGCTTCAAGGGCTTTAATACCAAAGGAGATTAGTATGATTTTTAGTGGAAAACGTTTATTGCATGTCTCAGCAGCATTATGTGCTTCAATGTGGTTATCTGGCTGTGCAACTTATGCTCATCTAGGTACAACATTATATTGGTCAGGTAAAGATATTAACGAATTTATAGCAGATAAAGGGGTTGAGCCAGATACTAAAAAGATTTGTAAAGATAAAGATAAGCCATTTCTTATTTATGGTTTTGCTAAACCTATTTACCATACATATGACCGTGAAGTAGGCCGAGGCCATCATGCTTATGGTACAACTATTTATACGCAAACAGAACATCAATTTACAGGTAGATATAGATGGAATTATGTATTTACCGATATTGAAGGCAAAATTACTTCTGACCGCTCTGATACGGGGTTTGGTGATATTGATAAAGAATTTAACTGTCAAAATATGGATGAGGTGGCCTATGATGAGGCTAAATTAGCGCAAACTTTATCACGACAAAGTTTATGGATGAGTATTGCTAACTCTGCGGATAATAACAAAATGATGTGGGGATCGGATAAAGCATATAGCTCACGAAAAGAGGCGGAAGAAGATGCTTTAGAGCAATGTAAAGATGATGGCGGTAAGGCTTGTAAAGTCGTTGTATCTTATAGCAACCTCTGTCTATCAAGTGGCATGGGTGAGCGTAATGGGGCTCACTTTGATGTGTTTGGTGTAGGTGCGAATAAAGCAGGCGCAAATAAAGATGTGATTGCGCAATGTCAGTCAAAAGGTGGTCGTAACTGTAAAACGGTCATGGAAGGCCTTTGTGCAACAGCTTGCGATATGGAGAATGAGAAAGGCTGTATATTGCCTAAACCGGAAGTCATTACACCATAATATAAAACAAACCGCTTATCGTTAAGGTAAGCGGTTATATTTTCACTAAAAAATTCGACATAAAGATTCTTATATGAAATATTCAATAAAACCATTATTAAAGCTTGCGTTTTTTACCTCTATTTGCGGATTCTTAAGCAGTTGCTCCACTTATGTTCATCTTGGTACAACACTTTATTGGTCAGGAAAAGATGTTAATGAATTTATGGAAAGCAAAGGGCTTTATCCAGATGATATTAAACAATGTTCAAGTGAAAAGGAGACTTTCTTAATTTATGGTTTTGCTAGACCGCTTTACAATGTTTTAGAATATGAAGTAGGGCGTGGCCATCATGCTTATGGCACAACCATTTATACCAAAAAAGAAAAAGTCTTTACAGGTAACCATAAGTGGACTTATGTTTTTACCGATATGAATGGCAAAATTAAATCTCATCGTGCTGAGACTGGGTTTGGTGATATTGATAAAGAATTCAAATGTAATGGATATTACGATACAAGCAAACTAGAATTAAAACCTCGCACTTGGTCTGTTGTTGCCGTAAGACAAGGAAATAAAAAACAAGGAATATGGGGTAATGATGTTCCTACTCCAAATTTAGCCAATGCCAAAAAAGAAGCCATTAGTCAGTGTGAAAAAGAAAGTGGTGAACGTTGCGAGTTTCTATTTGGATTTAGTAATGCTTGTTTAAGTGTCACGCATGCAGAGAAAAATGGACCTACATCTTATTTCGGATTAGGGATTCTTGGTCAGCGTTCCAAAGATGACGCTTTAGCAAATTGCAAAGAAGATGGCGCTTCAAATTGCCAAGTATCAAATATTTATCCTGTATGTTCTACGCCATGCGATTATGAGAAAGATAAACAATGCTTCTTTGATAAACCACAATTAGCCAAACCAGGCAAAAATGGTCAAGATGACATTTTTAATGCTGGGGAAAAGAACTTATTTTAATTAACAAAAACGGTAGAAATCATCATTTCTACCGTTTCTTTATTTTTTGTTCAGCTTCTATTAGCGAATGGTTGTACCTTCTTCTTCACCTAAAATCACTTGGCGTAATGCACCTGGTTTGCCCATATTAAATACACGAATCGGCATACCGTGGTCACGAGCAAGCGTAAATGCTGCTAAGTCCATCACTTGTAGTTCTTTATCAATCACTTCTGCATAAGAAAGGCTATTGAATAACTGAGCATCATTGTGTTTTGCTGGGTCTTTATCATAAACGCCATCTACTTTCGTTGCTTTTAATACTACATCGGCTTCAATTTCAATACCACGTAAGCAAGCTGCAGAGTCAGTTGTAAAGAATGGGCTACCTGTACCGGCAGAGAAAATGACCACGCGTTTTTCACGTAACATTTTGATTGCTTCAGACCAGTTATAAGTATCACAAATACCATTTAATTGGAAAGCTGACATCAATTTCGCATTCACATCTGCACGGTGAAGCGCATCACGCATTGCCAAACCATTCATCACGGTTGCAAGCATCCCCATGTGGTCGCCTACAACACGATTCATACCCGCTTTAGCTAATTTTGCGCCACGGAATAAGTTACCGCCACCGATGACTACGCCGACTTCTACGCCCATTTCAATGAGTTCTTTAATCTCAAGCGCCATACGATCTAAAATAGACGGATCAATACCAAATCCTTCTTCGCCTTGCAGCGCTTCGCCGCTTAATTTTAATAAAATACGGTTATAAATTGGTTTACTCATTTTAATTGCCTCTATGATTGGTGTACTAAAAACAAAATTGCGCTATTATAGAACAATCTTGTTTAACTAGAAATAGAGAATTCAAACAATGTCTGGAAAGAAAATTGGGTGGGCGTTGCTCGCCTTTTTATTGGCATTTAGTGCAGCTTTTTTAATGTTAAAAGGTTCTGGTTTTTTCCCTGAACCTAACATTTTAGATGTACTTAGCTTAATGGTGCTTATCATTAGCTTAAGTGCTAGTAAAAAAACATTCTACTTTTTGTTACTCCCAATCAGTATTGGTTATGCGCTTTATACGCCAGTAGGGATTACCTTTGGTGCGCCAACTTATCAATATATTGCATCGATTTTTGCGACCGATTTAATGGAAAGCAAAGAGTTTCTCATGCAGATCTCGTGGTTGAACTATGCGAGCGCAGTTGCGATTTTACTAGCGGTCATTTTTTATCGAAAAATTACAAATGAGTTTAATCTTCAGCCGATTAAAAATAAAACTTTTGTGATTTTTGGGGTGCTGTTATTGGCTTTACCATCTAGTGGACTAAAATTTTTCCAAGTTTTTTATACCGAAAGTATGAAGGTAAAAAAAGAGCTAGATGTGCTTAATAACTTAACTATTGAGCCGAAATGGGGTAAATCGACTTTATCAAGCGCATCAAAATATGATGATTATGTGTTAATTATTGGTGAAAGTGCACGTAAAGATTATCATCATGCGTATGGCTATCCATCTGAAAATACGCCTTTTATGAGTCAGGCAAATGGCACATTAATTGATGGGTTTACCTCTGGTGGAACTAACACAATTGCTTCTTTACGGCTAATGTTGACTAAACCCGATACGCAAAACTGGGAAAGTAATTATGAGTTAGGCTTGATTGATTTAATTAAATCGGCGGGTATTCAAACTTATTGGCTTTCTAACCAAGGTTATCTGGGCGAGTTTGATACGCCGATTTCATCGTTAGCAAATAAAAGCGATGTGAAAATTTTTACTAAAGCTGGCGATTCATTAAATCAGAATATCAGTGATTTTGAGTTGCTTCCAAAATTTGATGAAGTGCTTAAGCAACCACATCAAGGCAAGCGCTTTATTGTAGTGCATTTGTATGGTTCGCATCCAATTAGCTGCGATCGCTTAACGGATTATCCGAAAATGTATGATGATGAAAGCTTGCCGAAAAAATATTTCAACGTGAATTGTTATGTTTCTTCAATTAAGAAAACAGATGAAGTCATCAAACGTATTTATGAGGCATTGCGCCAGAATGAAACGACATCTAATCGTAGTTTCTCAATGATTTATTTCTCTGATCATGGCTTATCGCATGAAATCAGTGAAGATAATATTAAAATTCACAATAGCAGTGGTAAAAGCAAGCTGCATTTTAATGTGCCGCTGTTTAAAATTTCGAGTGATGATACAGAACGTCATGTTTATAAGGTATTTAAATCTGGTTTAAACTTTACGGATGGTATCGCAAAATGGATTGGTATTGAAAATCCATTGCTGAATAAAGAAGTGGATTTATTCAGTAATCAACCAGATAAAGACGATTATGGTTTAAAAGCCATCATTGATAAAATTGATGCGCCGTTAGATCCGGCAATCGAGATTCCTAGCCAAGAGAAGAAATAATGAGTATAAATGTAACAGAGATAGTGCTTCACCAACTTCAACAAGGCGAAGGTGAAATGCCAAGTTTAACCACTCATCTAAGAGATAATTTATTAGTGGTTAACGCTGATGTTGAGCAGATGATGCTACAACTTCATCAAGCATATCAAGCAAAAGCAAAAGCTTATGGTGTATTTAAGTCGGAGTCAGTGTTTGCCCAACAGCTTAATCGCTTGTTAGAACAGGAGGTAGATTTTCTGCCATTTAGCCAAAGCTGTGCCAATATGTTAGCCACAGAGTTAGCTAAATATCCATTTGCTTCAGGTGGAACTTTTATTCTTTGCCGCTATAATTTTTTAGCGACTGACTATTTATTTGTTGCGTTAATTGATAGCAGAAGTTCGATGTTAGTCAATGAACAGCTAGAGATTCAACAAACGCAATATTTAGAGATCACGCAATATGACATTGCTTGTCGAATCAATTTAACTGAATTGAAACTTAACGCGCAATCTAATCGCTATTTAACCTTTATTAAAGGGCGAGTAGGGCGGAAAATTGCAGATTTCTTTATGGACTTTTTAAGTGCAGAAGAAGGTTTTAACCCGCAAGTACAGAACCAAACGTTATTACAAGCAGTAAGCGATTATTGTGAACAAGGGGAACTTTCTGCTCCTCAAACGCGTGAGGTAAAAAAACAGGTATTTGATTATTGCAAAGGCCAAATTGCCAGTGGTGAAGAAATTGCACTAACCGAACTTTCAGAATCAATGCCCACTTTAAATGAGTTAGATTTTGCGCAATTTGCCCAAACACAAGAATATGGTTTAGAAGAATCTATTCCCCCCGTGCGTAATGCGTTGAAGACGCTCACCAAATTTTCAGGTTCTGGCAAAGGAGTCACAATTAGTTTTAATGCCGAACTTTTAGGAGAACGCCTGATTTGGGATGAACTAAACGACACATTAACAATCAAAGGATTGCCGGCGAATCTTCGCGATCAGCTTGAGCGTAATAAATAATCGTCTTTTTCTAGCTAATTTGGTATGATGCGCCAAATTACAGTTTTTCAAAGGTCAACTATATATGAAAATGAAATCTCTTCTTGCAGTGCTTGCATTAGTGATGGGTGTTAGCGCCTGTTCTACGGTAAAAAAAGTCGTCTATCGTATTGATGTACCTCAAGGTAACTATTTAGAACAAGATAAAATTGATCAGATCAAAATCGGTATGACGCCAGTTCAAGTGCAATATTTATTGGGCACGCCAATGTTGAAAAACGTATTTGGCGAAAATCGTTGGGATTACGTCTTCATTAAGCGTGAGGGTTATAACGATCCGATTCAGCGTACTTTATACGTTTACTTTGATAATCAAGGTTTAGTGAGTGATGTGAAGTTAGATCAACCTCTCACTGATAATGCGCTAAACCCAGCTCAATAAGCTCAGCAAGCGGTAGAATTTCTGTAAATTTTTGCAGAAAATCTACCGCTTGTATTTAGTTAGAACTTAGGAGTTTAGTATGAAAAAAATTATTCTATCTAGCCTATTAGCGATAAGTGTATTGTCGTTTTCAGCTTGTCAAAGTCAAGCTGCTTATGTAGAAAGACCAATGCCAACTGAAAAATTGGTGAATAATCAACTTCCAGATGTACCGGCGGATTTATTAAAGCCTATTCCGATTTCGAATATGCAATCGCCAACAGGTAAAGAAGATTTCACAAAATTCTTCAAGTTACTTAATGAATCTAATTTAGAGTTTATGCCAAATTTTGATGAACAGCTTTTACTAAGCTCTCAAAATTTTGATGGTAATTTGGAGAATTTTGAGAAAGATGTCAAAAATAGGATTGAGAACCATATAAAAAATGTATGGAATCAATCTGAAAAAGAAATTAAAAAATTAGAGGAGTTAAAGGCAAAAATACAGGATAAAGAGGTAAAAGCAATTATCCAATATATGATTAATGTATTTAAATTCTCTATGGATAGCTGGGCAAAAATGACCAATACCTATATTAAGAAAGAAAAGCCTACCGTTCATGACTACAGCTTATTTAATGAGGCAAATAGAAAATTTGAACTTAAATCTGAACCCGTTAAAGAGATCTTCCGTGATGCTATGTCAAAATTTATGAAAAAGTATGAAGAAAAGTAGTTGTTGAAGAAACACTTTTAATCACCCATCAAGCCTATAAGCTTGGTGGGTTTTTTCATAAATTTTTCTAATCCATAAAAACTTCTAATAGAGTGCTGAGCGATTGAAAGCGTGATTTTTGTCACAAAAAAATGATAAATTCGCTCTAGTTGAGCAAAAAATAGGCATTTAAACTTAATTTTTCTAATTTATTGCATTATTTTTTGTAATTGTACTTTTCAAGTAAAAAAAGTATTGATAAACTCAAAACCACTTTAAAACACAACATTCTTTTAAAATTATAACTAACAGGAGCCAACCATGAGCGATTTACACGCATTAGATTCATTGTTCCAAAAAATTAAACAACGCGATCCAAATCAAGCACCATTCCACCAAGCGGTTGAAGAAGTGTTTATTTCTCTAGCGCCATTTTTAGCAAAAAATCCACAATATACTAAACATGGTATTTTAGAGCGCTTAGTTGAACCGGAACGAGTGATTACTTTCCGTGTAACTTGGGTTGATGATAATGGTAACGTACAAGTTAACCGTGGCTACCGTGTCCAAATGAACTCAGCAATTGGCCCTTATAAAGGTGGGATTCGTTTCCATCCAACGGTGGATTTAGGCGTATTAAAATTCTTAGCTTTTGAGCAAGTATTCAAAAATGCATTAACAACATTGCCAATGGGTGGTGGTAAAGGTGGTTCAGACTTTGATCCAAAAGGCAAATCAGACGCTGAAGTTATGCGTTTCTGCCAAGCATTTATGACTGAACTTTCTCGCCACATTGGTGCAGATACTGATGTTCCAGCGGGTGATATTGGTGTAGGTGGTCGTGAAATCGGTTATATGTATGGTCAGTATAAAAAATTACGTAATGAATTTACTTCTGTACTAACAGGTAAAAGTTTAACTTGGGGCGGTAGCTTAATTCGACCTGAAGCGACCGGTTATGGTGCGGTTTATTTTGCTGATGCAATGCTATCAACCCGTGGGCAAGGTTTTGAAGGCAAACGTGTAGTTATTTCTGGTTCAGGTAATGTAGCGCAATATGCGGCTGAAAAAGCTATCCAAAAAGGGGCAAAAGTATTAACTGTTTCAGATTCAAATGGCTATGTCTTATTCTCTGATGCAGGCATGACCGAATCTCAACTAGCTGCTTTATTAGTCTTGAAAAATGAACGTCGTGAACGCTTATCTGTGTACGCTAAAGAGCAGGGATTACAATACTTTGAAGGTCAAAAACCTTGGGGTGTAAAATGTGATATTGCATTGCCTTGTGCAACACAAAATGAATTAGATGGCAATGATGCAAAAGAATTGGTTAAAAATGGTTGCATCTGTGTAGCAGAAGGTGCGAATATGCCAACAACTTTAGATGGTGTTGAAGTATTCCTAGCGGCAAAAATTCTTTATGCGCCAGGTAAAGCGGCAAATGCTGGTGGTGTAGCAACTTCAGGTTTAGAAATGAGCCAAAATGCAATGCGTTTATCTTGGACTCGTGAAGAAGTTGATCAACGTTTATTCGGTATTATGAGTGCAATTCATGAAAACTGTGTTGAAAATGGTCGTGAAGCTGATGGTTTTGTGAACTACGTCAATGGTGCAAACATTGCGGGCTTCAAAAAAGTGGCAACAGCAATGTTAGAACAAGGTGTATTATAATTTCTTTGTTCAAGCAATTTAAGAAACCCTCCTCGGAGGGTTTTATTTTTTTGTGTAAAAAAATTCTAATTGTTCACGCTCTTGTTTAAAATCGTTATAATAAAACGTTACTATTTTAGAATAAAAGTGAGTTTTTTATGGCGACGATTAAAGATGTTGCAAAACATGCTGGCGTGTCAACAACGACAGTTTCTCATGTTATTAATAAAACCCGATTTGTTGCAGAAGATACAACTAAAGCGGTATGGGATGCAGTGAAAGCATTGAACTATTCGCCTAGTGCAGTTGCGCGTAGCTTAAAAGTGAATACGACTAAATCTATCGGGATGATTATTACAACCAGTGAATCGCCATATTTTGCTGAAGTGGTGCTTGCAGTTGAAGAGCAGTGCTATCGACAAGGTTATTCGCTCTTTTTATGTAATACACAAAATGAGCCGGAGAAAATCCAAAATCACTTAGATATGCTAATTAAAAAACGCGTAGATGGTATTTTAGTTATGTGTTCAGAATATACTGAAAAATCTTTAGCGCTATTTAATGGAGCTAATGTGCCTATGGTAGTAATGGACTGGGGCGTACACGATGGTAAAAGCGATCGTATTTTAGATAATAGTGTTGAAGGTGGCTATTTAGCTACGCGTTATTTGATTGAAAAAGGACATAAAACCATTGGTGTTATTGCTGGATCTTTAGAAAAAACAATCTCTAAATTGCGTTTAGAGGGATTTACTAAAGCTATGGAAGAGGCTAATTTACCTATCAATCAAGATTGGATTTTTGATGGTGACTTTGAACCAGAAGATGGTTTTGAATGTATGAATAATATGTTCCGTCAAAAAGAATTGCCAACTGCGATTTTCTGTTTTAGTGATGTTCAGGCTTTAGGCGCAATTTCATCTATTACTGAAAAGGGCCTATCTGTGCCAAATGATATTTCTATCATAGGTTATGATAATATTCATAGCTCTCGTTTTTATGCGCCACCGCTAACCACGATTCATCAATCAAAATCTCGTTTAGGTAGAGCAGCCTTAGATTTATTGTTAGAACGTATTCAAAATAGCGAAAAAGCAAGTAAGCCACACACATTAGAATTCCATCCGGAATTGGTTGTGCGTCACTCAGTAAAAGATCTTAATCAACAAGGATAGACATGGAATTTTTAATTGAATTTTTTAGTAGTTATGGTTATTGGGCGGTATTTTTAGTTTTATTAGCCTGTGGTTTTGGTGTACCGATTCCCGAAGATGTTACTTTAGTTTCTGGTGGTGTAATTTCTGGGCTGGGTTATACAAACGTCCATTGGATGCTTGTTGTGAGTATGCTTGGTGTATTGGTAGGTGATAGCACTATGTACTGGTTAGGGCGTATTTACGGTGAGAAAATTAGACAATTCCCGCTAATTCGTAATATTGTGACTGAAAGCCGTTATGTGGCAGTGCAAGAGCGTTTTGAAAAACAAGGTAATCGCTTATTATTTTTAGCGCGTTTTTTACCAGGATTAAGAGCGGTTGTTTATTTAGTTTCAGGCATTACTCGCCGTGTGAGCTACACGCAATTTATTGCAGTTGATTTCTGTGCAGCAATTATCTCTGTTCCGATTTGGGTTTATTTAGGCGATTATGGTGCGAAAAATTTAGAATGGTTAGAGCATCAAGTGAAAAATGGACAACATATTATTTTTAGTATATTAGGCGTTTTAGCGCTCTATTTCGGCTGGAAATGGTATCGAAATCGTAAAAATAAATCAGCTTAAAACCCAATTTAATATGAAAGAAAACCTAGCCTAATGGCTAGGTTTTCTATTTAAATAAAGCTGAGAATTGGGCTAATCCTATCCAAACTTGTTCATCGAAGGTTTGTTTGACTTGGCGTTCTAATTCAGCAAGTTTTTGAATAAGCTGATAAAGTTGTTTATAGGTTAGGCGTTGGCACGCTTGCTGATAAGCTATTCTCCGATTTTGCCAAATTTTCAAGCGGTCGAATTCTGCACGTAAATTACCAATATAAAGCGGAGTTTGACTATGTAAAACAGGAACTGGAGATCGGGTCAGTTCCAGTAGAATTATCAGTTCTTTTTGAATAATACGTAGCAACACAACTGGCTGAACATCTTCATTTTTTAAATGTGCTAGAATACGTTCTGCACGGGCAATTTTTCCATTTAATAACGCATCTATCCATTGAAATGGGTTAAATTGTGCTGATTGCTCAACAATTTCTTTTGCTCGATTGAGCGTGATTTTTCCATCAGTAAAATGTAATTGAAGTAATTGTAATGCTTGTTTGAGAGCTAATAAATTCCCTTCATAGCTGTAACAGAGCAGTTGAATAGCCTCTGGTTCAATTTGAAGTGATAAGGTTTTTGCACGCATACCCACCCAAGCAGGTAGTTTACTAATTTCGGGCGTTTGGCAGTTTACTTGAATGGCTTGCGCATCTATCTGATGTAGCCAATTTTGCTTTTCAAGTGTTTTTGTCCATTTCGGTAGGCAAAAAATCAATAATAAATCTGAATGGCTGAGCTGGCAGAGTGTTTCCAGCTGTTTAGCCTGTTGGGCTGTGATGTTGTCAGGCAGATTAAGAATAATAATCTGGCGATTAAAAAATAAGCCCATAGATTGTGCACTTTCCAAAAGCGTATCCCAAGACGTTTCTTGATTCACGGTAAATTCCGCTTTTTCATCAAAACCTTGTTCTCTAGCTGCTTGGATAATTTGCACTTTCGCTTCATCTAACAAAAGTAAATCGGTTCCTGTCAGTAAATAATAGGGGGATAGACCTTTGTTAAGTTGTAAAACGAGTGCTTCAGGAAAGATTCTTTGCATAATGATAAGAAAATCCCCCAAAATGGGGGATTGGGTTATTTTGTTTGATGAAGTTCTTGATGTAAGCCCGTCATTTTAATAATTAACTGACGTGCAGCTTGTTCATACATATCTTTCATAATCATCTCTTGTTCGGCAGATTTTGCTAATGCAGCGCGAGAGTCATCAAAGAAAGTACGGTGTACCGAAACTTCTAGCGGATAAGCGCCTTTGTTTGGAACATCTACAACAGCTTGTACATTTAATGTTAATAATTTTTCTGCCTCGCGAGCCTGTTTAAATACAGACACCACTTTGCTACCACTTGAGGCATTAACTAAACGTAATTTAGCAACATTGTTTTGGCTAGAAACTAATTTTACGTCGTTAAGCTGTAATTGATTACGCAGAACACGAGACATATCACTGTGTTGATCGGCACTTTCAAATGTTAGTGTGCGCAATTCAGTTGGTAACATTTCATTATTTTTAAAATGCCATCCACAAGCGGTCAGAAAAACCGTTGCCCCAACTAAGCAGATCGTTTTGATTGATTTCATCATAAAAATTACCTGTAAAATTCACCGCACTTTATTTTGTTTAAGAGTAGTTTTGTAACGCTTAGAATAAAATGCGGTTATTTTATGGATTATTGCGGTTTAACCACCACATTTAACAATTTACCTGGTACATAAATCACTTTCACGATTTGTGTATTGTCAGTAAATTTCTTCACATTTTCATCTGAAAATGCAACCGTTTTCACGGTTTCTTCATCCGCATCAGCTGCAACGGTGACTTTACCACGTACTTTACCGTTGACTTGTACCACGATAAGTTTTTCGTCTTCTACCATCGCTGCTTCGTCAGCTTTCACCCATTC
>FLSK01004437.1_pt1 | contig 13682 bp, 7 predicted proteins | sample 1550541 | NCBI WGS metagenome assembly FLSK01 (sample SAMEA4031773, study PRJEB14383) | metagenome | biome: human; feature: oral; material: saliva | place: Philippines | collected 2014
CTGAAACTGCTCAACCAGCTGCTCCTGTAGCTAGTACAGAAACTCACACTGAAGCTCCTGCAGTTACTGGTACTACTGAACAACCTGCAGCTCCTACTACTAGTACTGAAACAGCTCAACCAGCTGCTCCTGTAGTAACACCTGCTCCTGCAGCTACTACTGAACAACCAGCTGCACCAGCTCCTACTCCAGCTGCTCCTCCTAAAGCAGAAGAAGAGGAAGAAGAATTAGATCCTAACTTGATGCTTGACGCTTATAATGAAGGCGCTAACTAATTTGGGAAAAATTCTCATCACTAAAAATTCGAAACATAAAAGTAGCGGACGTAATGTTTATCCGTTAGAATAATATTTTGAAAGGAGAATTCAATAATGGCTCTTTCCGTACAAGCCCAATTGAAAAAAGTATTAGCACCATTTGCGAGAGCGGTTGGTGTCGATATTAAAAAATTAAAAGACGGCAAACAAGATAAACTTCAAGCTGGTCTTAATATCCAAATCTCTGAAGAAGGCGTAATCTCTGCTACGGCTCCTAACCAAGCACCTGATCTTAGCGCATATTCTACTACAGAGCAAATTACTACATTGGTTGATGGTAAAGTTGCTGGTTTAGTTAAAGAAGAAGCTTTAAATACTAAATTAGCTGACTATGCTACAACTACATCCGTAGATACTAAATTAGCTGATTACTCTACAACTACAGCTGTAGATACTAAATTGGCTGACTATACTACTACTGCAGCATTAACTACTAAATTAGGTGACTATGCAACTACTGCATCTTTGACTACTACTTTAGCAGACTATGCAAAAGCAGCAGAAGTTCAACCTAAATTAACTGCTGGTACTGGCATTTCTATCTCTGAACATGGTGAAATTACTTCCACAGTTGATTTGACTGGTTATGTTAAAGAAGAAGCTTTAGATTTTGGTGATCTTAACTTGGTTGCTGAATATGAAGCTGGTAAAAATGGTGAAGCTGAAGCTCCTGCAGCTACAGGTGAAACTGCTACTCCAGACGTAGACATCCCAGTACAATAATAGGTCTAACCTAATAATTGACAATTTAATATACAATAAAGTAATACTAATGAGAGATGATCATTACGATCATCTCTCCTTTATTTAAATTTTTGAAAGGAGAAATTCTGACATGGCTGAATTTAAAAAAGCTATTGAGAAAACTCTTAAACCTCTTGCTCGCAAAGTAGGTTCTGATATTAGAAATATCGAAGCTAAAGTATTTGCTGGCAAAGTTATTAACGTATTAGACTTCGGTATTGATAATACTGGTGCTACTGACGTAACTGAAAAGTTAAATGAACTTTTCCGAAAAGTACGTGATGAGAACTATACAGAAGTAATCTTCCCAGACGGTACTTATAAAATTTCTGGTAAAGTTTCTATATTCATCCCAAGCGATCGTCATAAATACCTTAATATCCATGCTCAAAATAGATATAAAACTATTCTTGAATTCCATGGTAACCGTGAAGGCAATAATGTTGGTTTAGAATTACGCCCTGAAAGCTTCACAAACACTCGTGGCTATAATGTAAAAATTGATGGCTTTAATGTACTCAACATGGAGCTACCACCTGAAGGAAGTCAAACAGCATCTACATCTATCTTTGGTGTATTCTTCACTCAAGAATCTGAAGGCAGTTTCAATAGCTACGATTATAAATTCTATAACTTTGAATGTACTAATATGCAATTTACTGGCGGCTATTATGCAATCTATATGAGCTGCGGTATCTTTGATTCTGAAATTAAAAATATCTCTATTGAGAATATGGAATATTCTATGGAGATGAATGGTCAATACTCTAACAATAATAAGATTGAGAATATTCTTACTAAAAACTGTAAAAATAATATCTCTATTTCTATTAAAGCTTCCGTTAAGAATATTGACATTGTATATGATAATGAAGAAATTGCTAGAGAAGTTGGCAACGCGCTCAACTTAACATGCTATAATTTATCTAACTTATCTTATAAAGGCTATTATGATTTAGCTACTCAAAATGATATTTTAACTATCAATTGTACAGCTGGTGCTACAGTTTCTGATATTAGATTGGATTTAAAACCTTTCAATATTGAAAGAGCACAAAACTCAACAGTGCCGTCCTTTATCTCTTTATCTTCAGTAGATAGTGAAGTATCCATTCTTAATATCACTAATGTGACATTTGATAACTTTGATGCTAACTTTGCAGAAGCAATTAATAAAATTGATTACTTTGCATTCTTTGATACTATGATTCCAGTATCACTTCATGGTGTTACAGAAACTGCAAGCTTAAAATTCTTCAAAGATAAAGGTGTTAACTTAATATATGATAAATCTGGCTATATGCTTGAAAGCCATAATACTAAGAATACACAATTTATCTCTAGACCATATATTGGTGCAGATCGTAATATGAATGGTACTGATCAAGCCTTAGGTGGTAAATTAGGTGCTATTTATATTGCATCCTCTGAAGGTAGCCCATTACAAGGTAAAGGTACAGATTACTCTGAAAATACTGCTGGTGTTAAAGGTGATATCTTCACTGAAGTAGATCCAAATAAATATGGTCACTTTGCATATGTATCTACATATGAGCATGCTACTTCTGCTAATTTTACTAAAGAAAAAGTTAGTAGCTTTACTTATAATGAAGCAGATAAAACTTATACTATTACATTTACTGAACTACCAACATGGTCTAACGGTACTTTAGCAGGTAAAGTTCCTAATGTAGGTTCTGTCGTAAAAGATTCTTATCTTAGTATTGATTTTGAAATCAAAGAAATTAATGAAGCTGCTAAGACATTTACAGTATCTGCTAACCCTGAATCTAAAGAAGGTATACCTAGCCCATATAAGTTTGCTCCTGATACTGATCCTAGTAATTCTTTATTCATGCATTCTACTGCTATCGAACCTAGAAAAGTTAATCGTATGAAAAATATGACATACGTAACTGTGCCAATTATTCATTCTGGAACTACCGAAAACCGTCCAACTGAGCACTTGATTGTTGGTCAAACGTATTTTGACACTACCCTAGGTGCACCTGTATTCTGGACTGGTTCTGAGTGGGTTAAAGCTAACACTGGTGAAGTTGATACATCTTCCTTAGCTACTAAAGAAGAAATCAAAGCTATCCCAGCTGCTAATATTACTCAAGATGATAATCACTACTTCGTAACTAAATATCAACAAGCTAAACTCGGTAACTTATACAACCGTAATGAGTTTGATACTTTATTTACTAAGAAGAAAGATTTAGAAGCGTATACTACAACTGCAGCATTAACAACTAAGTTAGGTGACTATGTAGCAACTGCAGATTTGACCACTAAATTAGGCGACTATGCTACAAATACTGCATTGACAACTAAATTGGGTGATTATACAACTACTACAGACTTAAATACTAAGCTAGGTGATTACACTACAACTGCTGCATTAACAACTAAGTTAGGTGATTATCCAACTAAGACTGAAATGCAAGCAGCAATTGCAGCTATTCCGGCTCCAACTGTAGATACTTCTACATTGGTAACTAAAGAAGAATTGAATGCTACTTTGAATGCAATCAATGAAAAATTAAAACAAATTAGAGGAGAATAGTCATGACAGAAATAGCTAATCAAATCATACAATCCCTTGAAGGTATTGCCAATGATATTAGTAATGCTAAGTCTACTCTCACACAAAATAATGTGGTACTGGATTCCAGTACCACAAAAACTTTAGCTACTGAAATTGGCAAGCTACCAGCAGCTATTAAAGCATCACCTGTATTAGAAGGGTTTAATAATGGTACTCTAACCATGAAGAATGGATTTATTTATTCTTCAAATGTCACAACTAAACTAGATAGTACAAACTGTGTACCAGTAAATGCAAAAGAATATGTAATTCCTAGAGGAATGAGATTTTCTATGAAATTCCCAGGGTATTTAGCAGACCTTAAAACTTATATTGGGGAGCAATACCCAGATAATAATATGACATTCTTCAATATCTTCAAAATCTATACTGATAATCAAGATATTCTAGAATTGTTACTCTATCTAAATGCAGAGTATATTGATGGTTTATTAGAAAATAAGAAAAGTGCTAGACCTTATGGGTTAAAGATTGTTCTTAATAGCGAATTCTATAAACCTGATGAGAATGGTTACTATACTTTTGATAAATTATTATTCCCATGCTATAATAGCGAATTCTATGTAAGGCAACCAGATGGTTCTGAAGTTAAGATTACAAAATTTAAGTGCAAGATATTTTATTTCACATTGACATATCAACAAAAAACTGTTGATATTATTTGTGATTCTCTAAATGTATCTGTTTTCAACTTGCAATCAATGATTGATAAGAAAAAACAACGTTCATCTATGCCTAATAATTTTAATAGAAATCTTAACAATAAGGATTGTTATATTATTAATATGCCAAAGGTTAATATAACTCATTACCCATTTGCGTATGCAACTACAAATCCTCCATTTTTAAGATTAGCTCCTATTGATTATCCTAAAATTGGATCTGCTGCATATTTACAACCAGCTGATAATATTCAAATTAGGGTTAATGAGACTCAAGAGAATATTGAGAAGCTAAAAACTGATATAGTTAAATTTAATATTTTCCCATATCTTAAAATATTTAATGCAGATGGAACCAAAGTATTTAACCCTGTTAGTGGCACTTTTAGTAGTGACTTAAATGCTAAAATAGAAGGAGCATCTATACCATCTAATAAAAATGCATATATAGATAGATATTATAATAATGGTCTAGGTATATATGATTCTGCTAGCAAACAATATGTATCATATAATGCTATGCTAAATAGATCTAGAACAGATAGACGATCTTGTTTCAAGAGTATTAAAGTTGTTAAAACTCTTGGATATGATGACTATATGTACAGTACAGGCAGTGATGATACTATTGATAATATTTCATTTGGAATGAATATTCCAGATGTATTTGAAAACTTCCCATTAATGGAATGCTCGGATTATGTATTAGTCCCAAATTCTACTGAATTTTCAGGTACTGATTTAAATTGTAGTAAACGTCTTAAATTTAAATTTAGTGAAAACTTACTAGATAAAGGTTATATAACTCCATTAGCTGGATTTACAAAAGGTGACGCTGTTCCTAAATTTAATGGTATATCTTTATACTGTGATAATTGGGATAGCAATGATCCTTTAGGTGCTCTAACCTATTCAGATGGTAAATATATTATTATGAATGATAGTGCTAGACTTCTTATATCTCCATTTGATACAGAATTCTATGCTAAAGATGGTACACTTATTGATAAAATATTTGCATACAAAGCTCCTATCATGTATAATAAAAATATTAAAACAGTTAGAGTACAATCTCAGTATGAAATGGGAACTCAAGTATTAGAGAAGAATGGTGTTATTTATCCATTAATCAGCTTAAATTATACATATCCATATGCTTATCCTAAAGGATATGATGATGAGGATGAACCAATAACTCCAGGTGAACCTGCAGCTCCGATGAAATATATTATCGATAAAGATACTATTATTGCACCGTACCCAGGAAAATATTGTACTAGTACGTTTAATGGACAAACTCCTGTATTTGATGCAGATAGCGATCTTACTAGATTCGAAAAATATATTCGCATTCTATGCCCAGAAGATCATACTAAGTTAGGTACTTATGAATTTAATAAATTCCGATTACCATTATATAATTTAGATGAGACTAAGAAGTACAACTACTCTAAGAAAGCATGGGAACCTGTGGGTGCCACTACTCCAGATACTGTACGTACTAGAAACTTATATCCGGATGAAGTATTACTTGATAGTTTAAGATTTAGCTAAAATATTTATTGTGAGGAAAATTGTAATTTAATTTTTTATAAAGGAGAACCTTATGGATACTCATCAAATCGTTGAGACTCTTGATAATATCATTAAGGATATCACCAAAGCAAAAAATGCTCTCAAAGCTAATAATGTAACATTAAAGTCTAATGCTACTATTTCATTAGCTGACGAAATTAATAGTGTTCCAGATTCCATCAAAGCTTCTAATTCATTAGAAGGATTTAATGGTGGACAAAACACCCTTAAAGGTGGGTTTATTTACCCAAATAGCGATAATGTTAGAGAATTAAATGATAGTAATACTACAGTGGTTAAGGCAGAAGAATATGAAGTACCTACAGATAAATATTTAAATCTAACTTTCCCAACTCCAGGTATTGTTAATTCTCTTAATACAACTGATGTAATCAAATTTAGATATAATGGCAGAATGTCTGATCTCTATTATACAGTTTTAAATGCTTTATATAGGACTTATTTAAAGCATAGTATATTATTTGACTATAATGACGCTACAGCTAAGCAAGTAGAAAATCGTAAGATTAAAGTCCTATTGAAGAAAGGGCATCTTACTATAGAAAATGGTGTATATAAATTTGGTGAATTTGTATTCCCTTCTTTTAATACAGACTTCTATGTAGCTAAAAATGATGAAGACAAAGAAGGTACATTGATTACTAACTTTGAAATAGATAGATTCCACTTCTCTTTGAATTACCGTGGTAAAGAACTCAATATCAAATGTAAGAAATTGATTGTAGATCTAGACTTCGCTACTCAAATTATTAAGAAAAAAATTTCTGGTCATGAAGGTTACCATTATATAACAGATGATAATGAGGCACTTAAATACTATGATCACCGTGATGATATAGATTGTCATATCATCTATTTACCAGAATTCGATGTTGAATATGCAGCTACTGAGTATGCTTATAATGGTCTTAGTTTAGATGCTAACGTTGAATTGTGTTATAATACACAAATCCGTACAGAAGAAAATGATACTAATAAAACTTTATTAGACTCCCCTGCACATATTGCAAATATCTTACGTCTAGTTAAAGTCTATAATATGGATGGTACTAAGATCTATAATCCTAAGACGAAGGCATTCGAAAATGCAGAGACTAGTGAATATACAACTGGATATGGATATATACCAGATGATAATATGATCGATAAAGATGAATATTATAAAAATACTAATAATGTAATGATGCTTGATGGGAATGGTAAGAAAGCTCTTAACTATAAAGAGTACATAGCTAAGAAGGAAAAAGATACTAAAGATATAATGCAAGCGCTCACTGTAAATAGAGGATATACATATTATATGATGGATGACTCCATTCCACCAGAAATGATTAGATATGTCGATGAAAATATGTATATCCCATTATATCAAAACTTCCCAATGACTAAATTACTAGAAGGTGCTATTCGTTTAAGTAAGAATTCTATTATCAGAGACTCTATTAATGCATATAATGGCGTAAATTTTGAATTCGATGACGAATATTCAAAAAGTAGAGCTGATGTATACCCATTCATTACAAACTGCGCATTCTTTAACTCTGATAGAGTTGAATATGGTGGAATTAGATTATATGTAAACTCTGACGATGTAGTACGTGAGAATGGAGTAAAATACACTATTCTTAAAAATGCAGTAAATACATTGGTATCTCATTATGACGTAAAGATTTATAATAAAAATGATCAAGATGCGATTATTGGTAATAATACCGGATTGATTGAAAATATCAAAACTAATGCGGCTCCATTAGTATACAATGAGAATATTAAAAGTATCAAAATTGTATCTGATGGTAAAAAACGTGGGGTATTAAAATCTTTACTAGGTTATGGTATGATCTATCAAGTATTTGATACAACAAAAGTACCTGAAAAGCCTGCAACTCCAATGAAGTATATCTTAGATAAAGATTCTACTATTGAAGAATCTAAATCTGTAACGTATAAATCTAAATGTCGGTATAGTACATTTATCTTAGGACCATATACTACTGATGAAATGGCACAATATGTAGACAAATTCGTTCATGTATTAGTACCAGAAGATCATCCTGGTCTAGGTAAATATAGCTTCTGTAAATTCCGTTTACCATTGTATAACTTGGATGAAACTAAGAAGTATAACTATTCTAAAAAAGCATGGGAACCTGTTAATGCATTAACAGCTGACAACACTTCTATGGGGGATTTATATCCTGATAATATCGCAGAAAATAGTTATCCATTAGAAGTATTCCAAAACAATCAAGGATTCTCTACAGAGCCATCTGGTAATAGTAATAATATGGAAGAATACGATCACTTATAATTAAATAAATTAAAGGAGGTAACCAATGTCTGATACTGTTAATCAAGTCATTCAAACCCTTGAAAGCATTGCATCTGATATTAGGGATGCAAAGCAAGCTTTAAAATCTAATAATGTAACTCCAGAGTCTAATTCGACTTCTACATTAGCTACTGAAATTAATAAAGTTCCTACTGGTATTAAAAAATCTAAAGTACTAGAAGGATTTAATAACGGTAAGAATACATTATTTGGCGGATTTATCTATAATACTGATAGTGAGGAATTGAATTCCGTTAACTCTGTATTACTAGCTACAGATGAATATGTTATTCCAGCTGGTAAAACTATAGATATCGATTTCCCTTCTGCTGAAGTAACTGATGATTTATATAGAACTAAAGGTAATGCTAACTTAGTAATTAAAACTGCTGAGCCTGTTACAGATATTTATAATACTATCTTAAAACCACTATATAAGACCTATGTAGGTAAAAAATGTATCAGCCAAGAAATCACTACCGTATATACAACTGATATTCATTTAGATAAATCTAATATGTCTGGTGATACATTAGAAGTTAATGAATTTGTATTCCCTAACTTCAATACAAAATTATACTATAGAAAAGATGGAGAAGAGCAGGATACTCTTATTACAAAAATCAATACTGATAAATTCCACTTCTCCTTATCAAATAAAGGTAGAAATATAGATCTTACTTGTAGAGAATTAGTCATTGATTTAGACTCAGTATTCTATTTTACAGAAATTGCTGGTCATAATGGCTATGAAAGTGCAGATGAGACATATTATAGCTTTAGAGATGACAGCAATGCTCATATCATTAAATTACCAGAATTTAATGTATCATATAGTGGTATAACTGGTAGATATGAAGGGTTAGCTGAATTGGTATATCTTAATAGCCCTGGTGAGAACATTATGCTAGCAGCTAATGTTCAAATTAGAACTGAAGACGATCCTGTAAATATTCTTAAATTGAATGAAGATGCAAACTTGGGTGGTATTTTAAGATTATTTGAAATCTATAATATGGATGGTACTAAAAAATATGACCCTAAAACAAAAACATTTGTAGATCCAAATACATATACTGAAGCTGACGCATCTGTTAAACTAATTAAAGATAGAAATGCTTACTTCGGTGGGTCATATGTAATGGGGATATTAAATAATAGACCTATTAATTATAAAGAGTATATGGATAAACTCAGTGCAAGCAAAAAAGATGCACTTGCTAAATTAACTATTAGGACTGGGTATGCATACTTTGCTCAAACTAATCCTATCAAAGCTGATCTGTTTAGATTTGATGACTATAATCAACCTCCAATGTATGAAGGTTTCCCACTTCTCTATGTAGATGAAGACGTTGTTAAGTTTAACAGAAACTCTGGCTCTCAAGGTAGTGGCAAAATCATCGGTTCAAATGAGGTTATATTTACATTCACCGATATTCAAGATGACTCCGTAAAACATAATCTTCCTCTATTAGGAATCTGTGCTGCTGATCCATATGGTAACCCTGTTACATTTAATGGTATCAGTTTACAAATAAACGGATCTGGGTATGATGAAAATCGTAATGGTGTAGTATATAAACCATTAGCTAATTCAGCTAACTTACTTGCATCTCCATTTAATACTAGATTTAAAGATGGAAATGATTATAATTTAGAGAATGTATATACATCTAAAGCTCCATTGGTATATAACCAAAATATCAAAAGAGTTTTGATTAAATCATATCCTGACCGTAAAGGTGAATTAGAATGCTTAATCGGTTATGGTTTAATCTATTTAACAATAGATCCACAATATGATAAACCTGAAGTTCCAGCAACTCCAATGAAGTATATCATTGATAATGAAACTTCTATTGTTAGATCTCAATCTAAACTATATAATACTACAGTTAACTCATATACATACGTTTTAGGTCCTGCATCCACTGATGAATTGGCTAAATATTATGATAAATACGTTCATGTATTATGCCCAGAAGATCATCCTAAATTGGGTACATATGAATTCTGTAAATTCCGTTTACCATTATATAACTTAGACGAAACTAAGAAGTACAACTACTCTAAGAAAGCATGGGAACCTGTAGGTGCTACTACTGATGATAGCCTTGCACTTGATGCAATTTATCCTACAGAATATGCTGAAGCTAGAAGTAATGGTAAAGAACCACAAGTTTATACTAACCCTGGATATGAATTGAATCCAATCTAATAATATTCCCAGAAGAGGATTAACCTCTTCTGGGTTTCTTTTTACAATATAGTAATGAAAGGAGAATTTATTATGAAGAATACAAAAGACTTCACTGAGCTTCTTAAGAAAACTTTCAGACATATTGGTGCTGATATTAATGCTCAAAGACCTGCAACTTTAGCAGATCAAACAAACATTACTTTTGTAAAAACTATTGATATTGATAAGACTGTAGTTAATCAATGTCAGGGATTTACCTATGATCCTACAAGTAAAAGATTCATCTTAGCATGCTGCAATGCTGATAACTCTAAGCAACGTATCTATGAATTAGATATGGATATGAATGTAGTTAAGTTCACTGACTTTGAGGGTGTAGATAAACTTGGTCACGTTAATACACTATTCATGGATGGTGAGATTATTAGAGCTACTAATGGTGCTGCTAATGGTACACGTATTTATAATATTAACCGTAATCATTTAGATGAACTTGTATTAGGTGATTTTAATGACTATCCAGAGAAGTGTTTTAATATTGGTAAAGATATAGCTGGCTCTGGTAGATATGTATCTATAGTTCCTGGAGCTGATAGTAAATCCCGTAAAGTTAGAGTATATGCAGATAATACTATGACTACTAAGACTGAGTATATCGTACAAGTAGATGAAACTAATGTGGATTCTAATGGTGCATTCTTCAATGGCGATACTATCATCTTTGCAGTAACTAGACGATTAATTGAATGCCGTTTAATTGGTAATCAATTCAAGGTTATTAGAGAAATTGAAATGGAGCCATATTGTGAAATTGAAGACTTTACTTACGTTAATGGGGATATCTACATGTGTGCTAATTCTCATGATTACGTTCGTATTTATAAGTATTCTGCTAAAAGGTCCTACTATAATCACATTAATAATGATTTTCTTAACAATGGTATTACTCTAGGTAACCAAGTTGGTTATCATGGTAAAGCTACAGATAACTCTGTACGTGTAATTGCTAAGATCAATAAGAATGACAACCTAGAGCTTGGTGATAAGAGATCTATCACTACAGTAATCGGTAAAGAATTAAAGCACTATAATGGAGCTAACTCCTATACTGTATTGACTACAGCACACTATAACTCTGCTATCTATAATAAAGTTACTATGGATGAAAAGCTTAAAGCTATTACTGACAGATTAACTGCATTAGAGAATAAATAAATCCAGTAACTTTATTACCCCTAAACATTAGAGTATAAGACAATTATTACTCTATAGGAGGTTACTATGGGTATGAAGAATGTGGGAGCTTTCCTTAAAGAAGAAGGAACTTCCCTTATATTTAAAGGGGATGGAGAACTGGTATTCTACATCCCTGAGAATTATTTTAGAAATGATGGGCATATGAAATATGCTGAAGAAGCTGGTGAATATGTAAACACTTTAGGGCTATTCTCCTATGAAGTATTTGACTCCAAAGGGAAATCTATCTATGGTGTTAAGTTATTCAATCACCCAGTTCTTATATCTACTATGCCTTCTTCAATAGAGAAGGTTAAAGACTATGTATTAGATAAGAAGATTCCAGTTCCAGTAGACTATCGTATCTTGAAATTCAAGAAAGATGATGTAGTTATAGTAAACACTGGGTCTCCTGAAGATATTACTAACGTAGAGAATATGTTTAGAATCTTTATGATTACTGGTAATATCCCTAATGTAATTGCATATGATAAATTACATGCATTCTTAATGGATTCCATTAAATTCAATGGTTCTTCTTTTGGTATCTCTGCACAGATGTTTGGTATCTTAGTATCTGAGCTATGTAGATCCGTTAAAGATGAGTCTATCCCATTCCGCTTAGCTAAGGAAACAGATATGCATAAGTATAAACCATTATCAATTAAGATGGTACCTAAGTATATCTCTGCATTTACTGCATTGACATCTGAAAACTGGGATGATGCTGTAATCAACTCCATTATCAATAAAAACAAAGTTGATTCGCCTATGGAAAAGATCCTTATGCAATAGCCATAATTAACATATGAATAAAAGTTTAAATAGTATCCATATCGGATTCGTTTATAACTATTATTTAAAATCTATTAAGGAGGAAATAAAAGATTATGATTGGTACAAAAATCATTCTTGAAGACCAAAGTTATATTCCCTCTCTGAATATAGCCGACTCTACAACAAAACCGATTGTATTTGCTGGTTTTACTTCGGACAAAGGGACTGAAGAATATACTAAATGGCAAGGCGACGATTTCTTTGACCAATATGGTGAAATCTCTTTTGCTCGTCATGGTCAACCTTTACTCCAAGCTGCTAACGTAATTAACAACGGCGGTATCGTTTATGCGAAACGTGTCGTTGACCCTACTTCTCGTTTAGCTATGCTAGGTGTAGTTGCTCACGTAAAAGAAATTTCCCGTCAAGAATCTCGTATTAAATTCGATCCTTTGACTGGATCCCCTATTACTAAGTCTGATGGTTCTTATGTAACTGAAGACTTATACTGGAAAGCAGTAGATGTAGCGTCTATTACTGATCCTGCACAACGTCCTACTTATACTAAAGACGAAGCTGGTGTAGATGGCATTGCTGCTATGTATAAAGTTTGTCAAGTAAACTACTCTGTAGAAACTTTGGAAGCTGAAGAAAATACTCATGGTAACGATTACGTTGCAACTTCCAGAGCATTCTATGAAAAATTCAAAAATAAAAAAGATAACAAATTCCCATTGTTCTTAATCTTAGACAATGGTCGTGGTGTATCTCAAAAGAACGTTACTATTTCTCTTGATTCTACATTATCTCGTTCTGCACAATCTGCACGTTATGTATTAGATATCGATGAAAATAGCAACACATTAGAATCTATTGTATTCTCCTTGAACCCTTCTGAAGTTGAAGCTGGATACAACTTATTCTTTGATTCTGTAGTTAAACGTACTTCTAAACAAGTTAAATGCTTTGGTTATGAAGACCAAATGCAATTATTCTATGCTAAAGTAGCAGCAATTGCTGGTATTTCTGAAACTCGTTTACGTGAATCTGATATCATTGGTGCTCGTACTTGGAAAGGTGAAGTATTCAAAAACTTTGAAGTACTAGAATCCACTAATGATGGTGTAGCGACTGTTAAACTTGATAGCTTTGCTGGTCATCCTTTGACTGGTGGTTATAATGGTGATACTTTCGGTACATCTCC
>FLSK01094423.1_pt1 | contig 13603 bp, 9 predicted proteins | sample 1550541 | NCBI WGS metagenome assembly FLSK01 (sample SAMEA4031773, study PRJEB14383) | metagenome | biome: human; feature: oral; material: saliva | place: Philippines | collected 2014
TATTAGACATCCCGAATATTAGAGAATATAATCCTATCGTAGCTGATTGGGATACGATAGAGCGTGTTCATGTAGGTGCTCCTGACTTAGAGTCTTGGGTAACGGAAGCACATCGTGTATCTGCGGGTGGCGCTATTGCGGCTGCTGATGCGGTTATGCGTGGAGAGGTAGACCGTGCCTTTGCCCTCGTTAGACCTCCAGGACATCATGCGATGGCTATGGTACATGGTATTCGTGGTTTCTGTACCATAAATATTGAAGCTGTTATGATTCAACATATGCGTCAAAAATATGGCATAAAACGTGTTGCTGTGGTGGATACAGACGTGCACCATGGTGATGGCTCTCAAGACGTGTTCTACCATGATCCAGATACTCTATACATTAGTTTTCATCAAGATGGGCGCACACTATATCCAGGCACTGGCTTTATGGATGAGTTTGGTGGACCTCAAGCTATCGGTGGCAATATAGATATTCCGTTGCCACCTGGCACTGGTGACGAAGGTTTGATGAAGGTTATGCATGAGTTGGTGCTGCCTATCTTAGAAGAGTTTAATCCAGACATTGTGATCAATTCAGCGGGACAAGATAATCACTTTAGCGATCCTTTGGCGAATATGCAAGTTACCGCAAAAGGCTACGCTGAGCTTGTAGATTTATTGCAAGCAGATATAGCTGTCTTAGAAGGCGGTTACTCCGTACAGGAAGCTTTGCCTTATGTAAATACAGGTATTATTTTATCTATGGCAGGCCTTGATTACAGCAAGGTCGTAGAACCTGCTTTTGATCCTGTTAAATATAAGCAAAGCCAAAATGTAACTGCCTATATAGATGACCTCATTGCTAAATGGAAGGTACAGTGGGCTAATCGTCATAAGCTGGCTGAAGAGGAACGCATGGGTATAAGCGATATATGGTCGAACCGTTACAATGTGTACTATGATGAAACGGGAGTACAAGAGGAGCGCCTTGAAAAGGTGCGCATGTACGAAGATAAGGTAGGTTGGCATAGTGTACTTTCACGAGGCCAATATGGACCTTATGGACCGCAAAGTGTATATGCTATGTTCATTCCTTGGCAAGCGGACGAATTGACTCGGCAAGATGCGATTGCAGAGGCTAAACGAGCTAAAGCAGAGGGCGGGGCAAGTCGTTATGTTGTAGTAGATCCTCTCGGTGAGGGTCAATATGAAGTATAGTGTTCTCGGTGATGACTAATATGAACTATAGTGGTAATGTTCATCAGTATAACTATAAAAGGTATTATGGTATTAGCGTATAAATTATAATATGATTCATAGTGCTAAATAATAGATACATTGTGATATAATAGAAGAAATAACGCCCCTTTATGTAAGGGGCGTTCTAATGTTTAGTTTTAGAATGGTGAGGTTCCTATGCGCAGCGATAATAGAACAGCAGGTCAATTGCGACCTATTAAAATAACACGGAATTTTACAGAGTATGCAGAAGGTTCTGTACTCATTGAGTGCGGCAAGACAAAGGTTATCTGTACTGCCACAGTTGAGGATTCTGTGCCGCGCTGGCTAAAAGGTTCTGGCCAAGGCTGGGTAACTGCGGAATACTCCTTGTTGCCACGCTCTACGCAAACTCGCGTAAGCCGTGAAGCTGCAAAGGGTAAACAAACGGGCCGCACTGTAGAAATTCAACGCCTTATTGGTCGTGCATTACGCGCTGTTGTAGACCTTGAAGCACTTGGTGAACGTTCTATTACGATCGACTGCGATGTAATTCAAGCCGATGGCGGTACGCGTACAGCATCGATTACAGGTGCCTTTGTAGCCCTCGTTGATGCGGTGGACTTCACCTTTGGTGGCGCAGGCAAATTCCCGATTACTGACTTCTGTGCAGCTATTTCCGTAGGTATTGGTCCAGAAGGGCCTATTACGGATCTTTGCTACGAAGAGGATAGTGCAGCTATCGTTGACATGAACGTGGTGCGTACAGGCTCTGGCAATATGGTTGAAGTACAAGGTACAGGTGAACATGGTACGTTTAACCGTGATGAACTCAATGCATTACTCGACTTAGCGGAGGCCGCTACAGATGAGCTCATGGCAAAACAACGTGAAGCACTTGGCCCGACAGCAGATAAAGTAGGTAAGGTATATCCTACAGCTCCGGAGGTGTAAGGTGGAACAAATCGTATTAGCTACAGGCAATAAAGGGAAAATTCGTGAATTTTCCGAGGCTTTCTCTCATTTATCTATCGATTGTATACCTGTAAAAGAGGTCATTACCATTGAGGAACCTGAGGAAACAGGTACAACCTTTATGGAGAATGCGCTTTTAAAAGCTCGCTACTACGCAAAAGCTTCCAATCGTCCATGCCTTGCAGACGACTCTGGCATCACTGTAGATGCTCTTAATGGTGCGCCAGGTGTATACTCTGCTCGTTATGCAGGTCATCATGGTGATGATAATGCTAACAACGAAAAACTAATTCAAGAGTTACAAGGAAAAGCTGACCGTACAGCTCATTATGTATGTGCCTTAGCACTCGTATATCCTGATGGTCGTGAAGTAACCGCTGAAGGCTATTGTGATGGACTCGTTCAAGACGAGCCAAAAGGTGATAATGGCTTTGGCTATGATCCGTATTTCCATGTGCCTGAGTTCAAAAAAACAATGGCAGAGCTTAGCATCGAAGAGAAGGAAATGATTAGCCATCGTGGTCGTGCATTGCGGGAATTAATTAGTAAACTTTAATATTTTTGAACTATATGATATAGTTCATATAAATATGTAATATAATAGTATTAGAGAATTTATAAAATGAAACGAATTGGTATTTTGAGTGATACCCATGGGTATCTAGAGGATATTGACCTCGTCTTGGCGGCTACGGCCGATCAAGATATCGACATGTGGCTTCACGCTGGTGACTTGGGCGATGATGCGCGCTATATGCAGGAGCATACGAATGTGCCTGTTTATGCAGTGCGCGGCAATAATGACCGTGTACAACCACTTGAGCCGCGAGAACAGTTGATTCCCCTAGAGGATACATATATTTACATGACTCATGGAGATAAGGTATCATATTATAATCGAATACAAGAACTGACTCATTTAGGTGCCTCTATGGGGGCGCGTCTTATCGTGGCCGGTCATAGCCATCATCATGGTGAGGTTCGTTCTGGTGATGCGGTGTTTGTCAATCCTGGCAGTATTTCCTTGCCTCGAGACCGCTCTGGTGGCACCTTTGCTATCGTTACCTACGATAATGGGCAGTTTGATGTAGAGTTTGTGTATAAACAAGATCTTGTTTAGTTATATGGTGAAAGCTTCGTTCTGAAACTTTCAAAAGAAATAGTAAGTCTATGCATGGAAAGGGTTATGACATATCATGGATACACCAGTTAAAGTAAAGCCTAAAATGAAATTATACGGTTTTAATAATCTCACAAAGACATTGAGTTTTAATATTTATGATATTTGTTATACTCGTACGGAAGAAGAGAAAAAACAATACATTCAGTACATTGATGAAGTATATAATGCAGATCGTTTAACAGCTATTTTGACGGAAGTAAGCCATATTATCGGTGCTAACATCCTTAACGTAGCGAAACAAGACTACGACCCTCAAGGTGCGTCTGTTACGATTTTGATTTCTGAAGAGGAAATTGAAAAAGAAGATGTAGTCATGCATCTTGATAAATCTCACCTTACTGTACATACTTACCCTGAAAGCCATCCGCATAAAGGGATTAGTACGTTCCGTGCCGACATTGAAGTATCTACATGCGGTCAAATTTCTCCTCTTAAAGCGCTTAATTATTTGATTCAAAGTTTTGACTCCGATATCCTTACATTGGACTACCATGTACGAGGCTTTACTCGCGATGTATCTGGTAAGAAAATCTATATCGATCATCGCATCAACTCCATCCAAAACTACATCAATGCGAAAACTCGAAACATGTACAACATGATCGATGTAAACGTATACCAAGAAAATATTTTCCACACAAAAATGATGTTAAAAGAGTTCGATTTGGATAACTATCTCTTCGGTATTACTGAAGCTGAGTTGAGCGATCGTGAAATTAAGCAAATTAAACAGCAATTAAAACAAGAAATGATGGAAATATTCTATGGACGTAATTTGCCATCTGTGAAAGCTTAATATTATATTTGAAAATTTTTTCAAAATCTATATATAGCAAAATACGAATATAAAACATAAGTAGATAAGTCTTAGTTGGTTTATCTACTTTTTGTTTTCTTATCACTGTTTTTTATAATAGAAATTAACACCATTTAAATCTAAAAAAATCGAAATCTATATCGAAATCTATATCGAAAAAACTTGTGTTGTTATTTATGATTTTGTATAATACAATTAGTTTATGGTATTAATTACCGACTCTAAAGAGTCCGATTGTTTCCACAAAGGAGAATTATTATGGACGTACGTGAATTAGCTGTACAGAAAAAACGTGAATTGAAAGGTTTCCTCACTGTAGGGACTAAATATGAATTGAAAGACGCTCATGACTTGTCTGTAGCGTACACCCCAGGTGTAGCTGAGCCATGCTTGCGTATTAAAGATAATGAAGCTGAATCCTTCGAATTAACATGCCGTTCCAATATGGTTGCCGTAGTTTCCGACGGTACTCGTGTACTTGGCCTTGGCGATATTGGCGCTGCAGCAGCATTGCCTGTAATGGAAGGTAAATCCTTATTGTTCAAAAAATTTGGCGATGTAGACTGCATTCCATTGGTTGTAGACACTAAAGATGCTGATACTTTGATCAACACTGTAAAATTGTTGCAAAAAAACTTTGCTGGTATTAACTTGGAAGACATTTCTTCTCCTAAATGCTACGATATCGAAAATCGTTTGAAAGAAGAATTGGAAATCCCTGTATTCCATGATGACCAACACGGTACTGCAATTGCATGTTTAGCTGGTGTAAAAGGCGCTCTTCGCTTAGTTAAAAAAGATTTAGCGACTGCTAAAATCATCGTAAATGGTGCTGGTGCAGCTGGTGCGAACATTGCTCGCTTGTTATACCTTGCAGGCGCTCGTGATATTACATTGTTAGTATCCTCTGGCGTATTGCACAAAGATTACAAACGTCTTGACTCCTTGCAATCTGAATTAATCGACTTGCTTAAACTTGAAGAAAAACATGGCGATTTGGCTGAAAACGCTAAAGGCGCTGACATTCTTCTTGGTGTATCTGCAGCAGGCGTATTCACAAAAGATATTTTGGAAAACTTGGCTGACGATGCAATCGTATTTGCAATGGCTAACCCTAACCCAGAAGCTACATATGCAGATATGAAAGCTGCTGGTATCCGCGTTGCTGGTACAGGTCGTTCCGACGCTCCTAACCAAATCAACAACGTAGCGGTATTCCCTGGCGTATTCCGCGGTGCTATCGACGTACGTGCTTCCCAAATCACTGATGAAATGAAATTAGCTGCTGCTGACGCTTTGGCTAACTTGATTCCAGACAGCGAATTGAACGAAGAAAACGTAATGCCATCCGTATTCGATCCTCGTGTAGCTCCAGCTGTTGCTAAAGCAGTTGCTGAAGTTGCTGTAAAACAAGGTATCGCTAAAAACCCTGGCGTTGTAGAAGACGGTAGCTACGAAGGTTAATCTGTTTGCTGTAAAAGCATTGGCATAACCATAAAATAACTATAGAACAATATGACATGCACCTCTAAAGGGGTGCATGTTTTCTATATAGATGAATAAAATTTAAAAAATTAATGAAATTATAAAAAAGTACTTGTCACTATTTTGTATCGATGATATAATTATTTTCGTTGCAGAGCGATACTCGAAAGAGTAGAAAAACTCAGCAAGAGTAGTGGTTGACATCAACTACCGGGTTTGCTATAATTAGCAAGTAATTAATGACGGGGCATAGCGCAGTTTGGTAGCGCACCTGGCTTGGGACCAGGGGGTCGCAGGTTCGAATCCTGCTGCTCCGACCATTTTTTTATTTGCGGGTGTAGCTCAATGGTAGAGCCCCAGCCTTCCAAGCTGGTCGCGAGGGTTCGATTCCCTTCACCCGCTCCATTTTTTTTTGCCTTTTTTAGGGTAAAACGTAATATTGACGATATATAGTACATAATTTATACTATAATAGATAATTACATATATAGGTAATCCACATGGTTCAGTAGCTCAGTTGGATAGAGCAACGGCCTTCTAAGCCGTGGGTCGGGGGTTCGAATCCCTCCTGGATCACCAAAGAAAAAAGCGGATAGCTCGTAATGAGCTATCCGCTTTTTATTTCTAACAAATAATTCAAAGGTTCAAATTTTATGACCTTCTATAAATCCAGTATTTATCTATGTTTTTGCCCTCAAATATATTGTTCAAATAAAAAAGTCAAAAAATAATCAAAATTTTTCTTTTTGACTTATTGACTTTTTGACCTTATAGAGTTATTATTATGTCACAGGGTTAAAAAACCCAGTGAAAATAGTATTAGTCAAATAGTTAAACTCAATGATGTATGAGGGGGTTATATATATGAACAACAATTTCAATAACTTTGGTAATGAATTTAGCAGCATGAATGATTTATTTAATCAATTGATGGGTAACATGGGTGGTTATTCCACAGAAAATCGTCGTTATAAAATAAATGGTCGTGAAGTAACTCCAGAAGAGTTTGCTTACTACCGTCAAACTGGTCGTTTGCCTTCTAACGAAGAAATGCAAGCTGCTCAAGCTGCACAACAAGGTAAAATTAAACAAGACGGTATCCTTGCTCGTTTAGGTACTAACTTGACTGACCAAGCTCGTGATGGCAAACTTGATCCAGTAATTGGTCGTAATAAAGAAATTCAAGAAACAGCAGAAATCTTAGCACGTCGTACTAAAAACAACCCAGTACTCGTAGGTGATGCTGGTGTAGGTAAAACTGCTGTCGTAGAAGGCTTGGCACAAGCTATTGTAAATGGTGATGTACCAGCTGCTATTAGAAATAAAGAAATCATTTCTATCGATATCTCTGGTTTAGAAGCAGGTACTCAATACCGTGGTTCTTTCGAAGAAAATATTCAAAACCTTATTAAAGAGGTAAAAGCCGCTGGCAATATCATCTTGTTCTTCGATGAAATCCACCAAATCTTAGGTGCTGGTTCCACTGGTGATGGTCAAGGCTCCAAAGGTTTAGCAGATATCTTGAAACCAGCTCTTTCTCGTGGTGAATTATCCGTAATCGGTGCTACAACACAAGATGAATACCGCAATACAATTATGAAAAACGCTGCTTTGGCTCGTCGTTTCAATGAAGTAAAAGTAAACGCACCATCTGCAGAGGATACTTTCAAAATCTTGCAAGGTATTCGTCCATTATATGAAGCACATCATAATATTGAATTACCTGATGCTGTGTTGAAAGCAGCGGTAGATTATTCCGTACAATATATTCCTCAACGCAGTTTGCCAGATAAAGCAATCGACTTGATCGACGTAACTGCAGCGCACTTGGCATCTCAACATCCTGTAACTGATATTAAAACATTAGAAGCAGATATTGCGGATGCAAAAGCAAAACAAGAGGAATATGCGCAAAAAGAAGATTATGAATCCGCTATCAACGAAAAAATGCGTATTCAAAAATTACAAGCAGAGCTTGATAACCATACAGAAAATCAAAAAGTAGTAGCTCAAGTGAACGATGTAGCAGAAGCTGTTGAAAGAATGACAGGTATCCCTGTATCTCAAATGGGCGCATCTGATATTGAACGCTTGAAGGATATGAAATCTCGCTTGGAAGCACATGTAATCGGTCAAGATAAAGCTGTTGAGGCTGTATCTCGAGCTATCCGTCGTAACCGTGCGGGCTTTGACGAAGGTAACCGTCCAATTGGTAGCTTCTTGTTCGTAGGTCCTACTGGTGTAGGTAAAACTGAATTGGCTAAACAATTGGCTATCGATATGTTCGGTAATAAAGATGCTATCATCCGCCTCGACATGTCCGAGTACAGTGATCGCACAGCTGTATCCAAATTGATTGGTGCTACAGCAGGTTATGTTGGTTATGAAGATAACTCCAACACATTGACTGAACGCGTTCGTCGTAATCCATATTCCATCGTTCTTTTCGATGAAATCGAAAAAGCAGATCCTCAAGTTATTACATTGCTTTTACAAGTATTGGATGACGGCCGCTTAACAGATGGTCAAGGTAATACAGTAAACTTCAAAAACACTGTTATCATTGCTACATCTAATGCAGGCTTTGGTTTTGGTGCGGATGCTCAAGATGAAAGTAAAACTGACATCATGGAACGTATTGCACCATACTTCCGCCCAGAATTCTTGAACCGCTTCAATGGTGTTATTGAGTTCAATCACTTAAGCAAAGATAATTTGAAAAAAATCGTAGATTTAATGTTGGCTCAAGTAAACAAAACATTGGCTAAGAAAGGTATTACTTTAGATGTAACTGAAGAAGCTAAAGACTTATTGATGGAACAAGGCTATGACAAAGCTATGGGCGCTCGTCCATTACGCCGCGTTGTAGAAACTGAAATCCGCGATAATGTAACAGACTTCTACTTAGATAACATCGATGTAAAACACTTACTTGCTGATGTAAAAGATGGTCACATCGTTATTACTGAAAAAGTAGCAGATGATGCTGTGAAAGCAGAAGAAGACAAAAAAACTACAGATGAAAATAAAACAACAGAAGATAATAAATAATATTTGCATCTTCTAGTTCTAAAAAGCACTCGATAAAAATCGGGTGCTTTTACTTTTTATAAATTAATTTTCTAGGTATGATAAAAATCATTGGTGAAACATCTAAAAATTTAGTATAATCATATCAATATTTGTGAATTCTATAGAATTTAAAAGTTTCATGAAGTGGAGAGGAGAGTGTGTATGTCGCATCATATAGATTTAAACAGTGATTTAGGCGAAAGTTTTGGTAATTATACATTAGGTATGGATAGCGAAGTCTTAAATCACGTTACAAGTGCTAATGTCGCCTGTGGTTGGCATGCTGGAGATCCTCTTATTATGGATGCTACAGTACGCATGTGTAAGGAGAAGGGCGTAGCCGTAGGTGCACATCCTGGCTATCCTGATTTGATGGGCTTTGGGCGCCGTGCTATGGCAGTAAATCCCGGTGAAGCAAAGGCGTATATGACATATCAGTTAGGTGCTTTACAGGCCTTCTGTGATAGTTATGGTGTTACATTACAGCATATGAAGTTACATGGTGCTTTTTATAATACAGCCTGTGTAACACCTGCGTTGGCTGATGCAGTGCTAGATGGATTACAAGCGGTAAATCCTAACATTGCAGCGATGGTCTTGAGCGGTAGCTATATTGCTAAAGAGGCGCAACGTAGAGGCATCCCTGTGATTCAAGAGGTCTTTGCCGATCGTGGCTATACCGATGAAGGTACACTCGTACCTCGTACTGAGCCTGGTGCTTTTATCAAAGATCCTCAAGAGGCTCTTGAACGAGTTCTTATGATGGTTAAAGAAGGTAAAGTAGTAACCAATACAGGTAATACCATAGATATTGTGGCAGACTCTATCTGTGTTCATGGTGATAATCCAGAAGCAATCGCTTTCACAAAATATATTCGTGAAGGCCTTGCAAAAGCGGGCGTAACGGTAGCCAATTTTCAAGACCGGAAAAAATAAGTATTGTATAAAGTATTAGTTCTATGTGGAGGTTCTTATGAAACCAATTACAGGTAAAGCTAGTTTCTCTGTCCTGTTAGGGGCAGCATTCTTGATGGCCACGTCCTCTATTGGACCGGGCTTTATGTTACAAACAGCGGCGTTTACAAATGAGCTGAAAGCAGATTTTGCATTTGCCATTGTTGTATCCGTTATTTTCTCGATTATTGCACAGCTTAATGTATGGACTATCATTGGGATATCCCAAATGCGTGGTCAAGATATTGCAAATAAAGTATTGCCAGGTCTAGGTTATTTTGTGGCATTTTTGATTTCCCTTGGGGGCCTAGCTTTCAATATTGGTAATATCGGTGGTGCATCTATGGGTCTCAATATTATGTTTGGTGTTGATACCACTACAGGGGCTGCGATTAGCGGTATTTTAGGTATTTTACTATTTACATCTAAGAAAATGGGCGGTGTATTAGATAACACGGCAAAAGTACTCGGTACAGTTATGCTTGTTCTCATCGGTTATGTAGCGTTTTCTACGAATCCACCTGTTGCTGAAGCTACTACGCATGCCTTTGTTCCTACGAATTACCCTTGGCTTGCAACGATTACCCTTATCGGCGGTACTGTAGGTGGTTATATTACCTTCTCTGGTGGTCACCGTCTTATCGATGCTGGTATTACAGGCCAAGAGCACTTGAAAGATGTGCGCCGTGCAGCATTTATGGGGATGACTGTAGACGCCGTAGTTCGTGTATTGCTATTCTTAGCAGTTCTTGGTGTTGTATCCATGGGCTTTGTACTTGACCCTAAAGATCCAGCTGGCTCTGCATTCCTTCTTGGTGCCGGTGAAATTGGTCATAAACTATTCGGTATCGTATTCTTCTGTGCTGCATTAACCTCTGTAGTAGGTGCTGCCTACACATCTGTTTCCTTCTTGAAAACACTATTTAAAGTAGTAGAAAAAAATGAAAAATTAACTATTATGGCCTTCATCTTTATTTCTACTTGTATCTTAATCTTTATCGGCAAACCTGCATCTCTATTGATTTTGGCTGGTTCTGTAAATGGTTTGATTTTGCCTATTACATTGGCGGTTATGCTCTTTGCAACGCATAAATCTGAAATCGTAGGGGTATACAAACACAATAAAGTTTTATATTACACAGGCTGGATTGTAGTGCTTGTAACATCTTATATTGGTGTAACATCCTTAAAAGGCATTGCGAAACTTCTAGGTTAATTTAATATCTTTGAAAGCACCATTATGTTCGCTTCGAATGTAATGGTCCTTTCAGGTTATACAGGGAGGTACATATGAAGCCTACAATTTCACCTGTAGGTGATAGGGCTATCTCTATTGATTTTGGTCAAGTAATCGATCCAAAAATTAATCGACATATTCGACAAACTATAGAGCGAATTAAAGAGCTTCAGCTCGAAGGCATTATTGAACTAGTTCCGACTTACTGTGCATTGCTGGTAGAATATGATGCAATGCGATATTCTTATTTTGAAATTTGTAACATTATTGAGCCTACATTAGAAGAAGGTATGACTGCTACCACAAATGAACTAGTCACAGTTGTTGAAGTACCCACCGTATATGGTGGTGAATTTGGTCCTGACCTTAGCTTTGTAGCATCTCATAATCACTTAAGCGAAGCTGAAGTCATATCTATTCATAGTGGAACTGATTATTTAGTATATATGCTAGGCTTTATTCCTGGCTTTACCTATTTAGGTGGCATGGACACACGTATAGCAACGCCTCGATTATCTTCGCCGAGAACCTTGATTCCAGCCGGATCTGTAGGGATTGCAGGGGAACAGACTGGTACCTATCCGTCTGACTCTCCAGGAGGCTGGCAGATCATTGGTCGCACACCAGTGACCATGTATGATATGTCAAAGGCACAAGCCGCATTATTAAATGCAGGTGACTATGTGCGTTATGTACCTATTGATGAAAGTGAATTCCATCGCATCAAAGCGTTAGGTGCTGATTATGTTCCTGTGATACGTGAAGTAGAGGTAGGTGATTTACGTGGTCTTAAATAAGTTTAAAAATGCTGTCATCCACGTAGATGCACCTGGTATGTATACGACGATACAAGATATAGGCCGCGTGGGGTACCAACAATATGGTATGCCTGTTGCGGGGCCTATGGATAGTGAAAGCTATCTATTGGGACAGGCATTAGTAGGTAATACAAAACCTGCAGGGGCTTTAGAGTGCACCATACTACCACCTACATTAACTGTAAAAGGTACATGTATTGTTGCTTTCACAGGGGCAGACATGCAGCCTACCATCAACAATGTAGTAGTACCTCGATATATTCCTTTTATATGCCACGAAGGTGATGTTATATCTGGTGGATTTAGCCAATGTGGGGTGCGCATGTATATTGCGTTCTCCGGTGGTATCGATGTGCCTGAGATTAATGGCAGCGTCTCTACTCATACAAAAGCAAAAATAGGTGGGCTAGAAGGTAGACAATTAAAAGCTGGTGATGAGTTTGGGATTAAGCCTTTCACTAGAGAAACGGTACATGTATGTGACTATTACGGTGAAGGTCATAATCTGTTCAATACGGCGTTATACAATCGTGGAGGACGTGAATGCCATGAACCGTTGCGAGTAGTCCTTGGCGATCAAGCTAGATATTTTACTGAACAAGGGATTAAAACCTTTGGTAGTAAAATCTATACCTTAACGATGCAATGTGACCGCATGGGCTTCCGTTTTGATGGTCCTGTTATAGAACATGTAGACAGTGCAGATATTATTTCCGATGGTGCCGTATTTGGTTCTATTCAAGTTCCATCCGATGGTAACCCTATCGTTCTTATGGCTGATCGGCAGACAACGGGGGGCTATACAAAAATTGGTGCCATTATAACGTCGGACTTACCATGTCTAAGCCAGTTGCCTGTTGGGGATGGTATCCGCTTTGATATCGTAACCATAAATGAAGCACAAGACATATATCGAACCTATATGAAACGATTAGATAAGCGTATGCAATTGGCATATGAGCAAAGTATGTATGTGTTTAAGGTAAGGAATAATATTTAAAAGTTTATATAAATTTAATGAAGTGAACACCTCTACAATGAAGATATACGGTTTAAGCTGTACTATTCAGTTGTAGAGGTGTTTTTCTATACCTGTAATCATATAAACATGATTTAAAATTTCAATTATGAGTTTATATTCATTTTAGAACTGAAATTATGGTGTAAAAATATCACATTTATGGTAAAATTTTGATATAAATCATAAAAAAATCCGCATAATTGCAGTATATGCATAGGTTATTATTTTTATGAAAGATTAATGAAAACTATTGCAACTATATCGAAGGTTTTGATATACTAACTATATCGAAAAAGTTAAAAGTCAATTATGACTAACACATTATAGTAAATATATATAGAGAGATTATAAGAAGGTTTATAGGAGAAAAGGAGAAACGAAGAATGAACAAAATTTTTAAGGTGGTTTGGAGCAAATCCAAAGAATGCTACGTAGTAGTATCTGAATTCGCTAAAAACAATAGCGGTAAAAAGAAAATTGTAGTAGCTGGTATCTTTGCAGCATTAGCTATGACTAATGCTAATGTAGCATTGGCTGTAAACGAGGTGCCTACATCTACTGGTGGTGCATCTGTAGCTTTTGGTGATAGTGCTACTGTTACAGGTGCCAATGCAATCGGTTTAGGTAACAGTGCTAGTGTTACAGGTGTAAATGCAGTTGCTTTAGGTACAAATGTAAAAGCTACTACTAGTGATTCTGTTGTAATTGGTACTGCTGCAAATGCAGAGGCTGCTGCTGGTGGGATTGCTATTGGTCAAAATGCTTATTCAAAAGCTCGATATAGTAATACACCAAGTGTTGCTGTAGGTAAAAATTCAATTGCAAATGGTGGTACTGCG
>FLSK01028309.1_pt1 | contig 13578 bp, 14 predicted proteins | sample 1550541 | NCBI WGS metagenome assembly FLSK01 (sample SAMEA4031773, study PRJEB14383) | metagenome | biome: human; feature: oral; material: saliva | place: Philippines | collected 2014
ATGAACCATGTATTCCATGGCTATGCACCATATAAAGGTGAAATTCCTTCCCGTACACGTGGTGCTTTGGTAGCATTCGAAAATGGCGAAACTACTCCATATGGTTTGAACTCCGTTCAAGACCGTGGTACATTGTTCGTTGGTCCTAACCAAGATGTGTACGCAGGTCAAGTTATCGGTGAAAACACTCGTGAACTTGATATGGATGTTAACCCATGTAAGAAAAAACACGTTACTAACATGCGTTCTAGTTCCTCTGACGAAGCAGTACGCTTGACTCCACCTCGTATCTTCTCCTTGGAACAAGCTCTTGAGTGGATCAACGATGACGAACTCGTTGAAGTAACACCTGAAAGCATTCGTATGCGTAAAACAATCCTTGATCGTAACGCACGTGCGAAAGCAGCTAAAAATAAAAAATAATATCCATAGCGATATAAGACGACGCTCCCTTGGGGGCGTCGTTTTTATATTGTAAAAATATAAGAGCAATTCTATGCATAGTATATATATATATATCAGGGTTTATCAGGATCTAAGTAAACTTTTTATAAGAATGATATCTTAAGATATTCCCATTTATTATATTCATATGAAAAATAGATGATAATCTTATCATTTATGATTAATTGCTATATAGGACCATGTATATATTGAGTTTGCATAATACCTTGCTAATAGGGGTATCGGTATATACGAAATATCCATGTCGATGTATAATAATAACAAGTTTGTTGAAATCAATTATTGATTATGGAGGTTCTTATGAATAAGAGATTTTTAGCTTCTTTATTTGCTGTAGGTTTAGCTGCAGGCTGTGTGTGCTCTTCCGTTGATGCGCATGGCGTATTCTTCGCAAATCGTTTAGACGAAAAAGCATTAGTACTTGGCGAAGGCCCTGTAGATGATGCGTATAGCCCAGAAATGGTAAAAAGCATCATTGGTTTAGATAACAATGGTATGGTAATTCCTGTACAAGTTATTAAACATGAAAAAAATGTAGCAATTGTACCAAATGATAAATTGGGTATTACAGTAACTGATTTTGACTATGGTTACTGGACAAAAGATAAAGATGGCAAAATTGTACATAAACCAATTACAGAAGTTCCTGGTGCTCAAAAAAGTACACATGCCATTAAATATGATGTTCACTACTGGAATGCAGAAGCAAAACCTTTCAACAATAAAGATGCTTTCATCCAAATCATTCCATCCGTTAACCCATTAACACTTAGAAAAGGTGATACATATGAAATCCAAGTCTTGAAAGACGGCAAACCATATGCAAATGCACCTTTAATCAAAGACGTAATTAACGATCTTACTAATGAAAGCAAAGCTGATGAAAATGGTAAAGCAACTGTTACAGTAAGCGCTAACGGCCTTAACGTAGTAGGTGTTGAAGTAGGCTTCCCAACTCAAATTAAAGGGGAACAAAACAAATACTTCAGCGCATTGTCCTTCATCATTAATCCTGAATAATAAAATAATATCTTAAATGTAGAATAAGAAGTCTCAATAACTATAGTTATTGAGACTTCTTATTCATGAAAAGTTAGTTTATATTAAAAATAGAAAATATTGTTTTAAGGTTACAATTGTAATATACTTAAAATATAGAGTTTTTAGGGGAGGGATGAAGAATGTTAAACGCTGAAAATATAGCAGATTTCTTTTTATCAAAAGAATCTATGTCACCCAAAAAGTTACAAAAATTAGTTTACTATGCATATGCGTGGTCACTTGCTTTGTTGAATGATGAAATTGATAATCTTCATTTCCGTCTTTTTGATAATCGCATTGAAGCATGGGTACATGGTCCAGTTGTACCAGAATTATATCAAAAATATAAATCGTATGGATGGAATGATATTCCTAAAATTAATAATATTGACACTACAATTTTTAGATCAGAAGTATTAGATATTTTAGAGCAAGTTTGGATTGCATATGGTTCATACTCTGGCAATCAACTTGAAATGATTTCTCATAATGAAAAACCATGGATTATTGCTCGTGATGGTATTCCAGCATATGAATCTACATCTAATTTAATATCTGATGTAGAGATGTTTAAGTTTTATAATGAGCAGGCAAATAATTAATGAGTAGAGTAGTTAAGCCTTTAAGCAACTCTTCTACACAAGAATTTAGAATCATAAAATATAATGGTAAGTTAGATGAAGATATTCCATTATTATTTACTTTTTCAGATTTTAAGTTACAATCAATATCTCTAGATGAGTTTAATAACTTTTATCGTGATGAAGCAGAATATCTTAGAAAATTAACTATTTTTTTAGGAAAAGCCCTACCTTTATTATCTAATGAGAGAATGAGTATTTTTACTGATAGGTCAAAAATGAATAGTTTACATCTTCATTTAGTAAAAGGCAAAGATGATTTGCTGAGGGCTGTTTTTGAACAATATAATTTTAGTTCAACTTCAATTGATAATATTTTAGAAGGTCAAAATATTTATCAATTTGAAGTTCCTTTTGAAAATGGAGCAACACGAGTCGTTTTTCAAAGAATTGATAATTTAATTTCTTTTTTGTTTATGGATCCCAACCACCATGTGTATATTAATAGAAACTTGGTCAACGGGAATGGTTCATTGTTTTATGAGACTTGTCCAATTAATGAAATAGGTGAATGTGATAGAATGAACTATTTGCAAACGTGTTTTATGTTTGATTATTTGGATGAAGAGCTTTATGAACAAACGTACTCTTACTCTTCTCCGTCAGAAGAGATTACTAATTAAGTTTTATTTTCATATTGAATAACTATACTTTATTTTATAATTAATTTTGATATTAAGAAAATAATGGAATATTAATTTTTTGAATTAATATATTTTATTAGATTCAATTAAAAGAAATAAATGAAAAGGATAGCTAACATTATATTCATTTGTCACGGTAATATTTGTCGTTCTACGATGGCAGAGTTTTATATGAAGCATATCGTTAACGAGGTGGGGCTGACGGATTCTATTTATGTTGAATCGGCAGCTACTTCTCGTGAGGAGATAGGAAACGATACTCACTATGGGACTAAACAAAAATTAGATGAAATGGGGATTCCTTATACGCGTCGTAAGGCTCGTCAAGTAACAATAGATGACTATTATAATTTCGACTACCTCATTATCATGGATGAAAATAACGGGCGTAATTTAAAACGCATCATTGGCGATGATGTTGACTCTAAGGTGCATAAGGCGATGTCTTTTGTTGGTGAAAGCCGTGATGTAAAGGATCCTTGGTATACGGGAAACTTTGATGAAACCTTTGATGATGTCAGTCGTAGTTGTGATGCTTTACTAACACTGCTTAAAGAGAATCTGTAATATAAATAACCCCTAATATTAGTTGTTATACAACTTAATGTTAGGGGCTTTTATGTATAACCCTAGTACCCGTATTTACTTTATACTATCGAACCATAGCGTAATATGGTATAATTTTTAAGTATTCATGCGCCTATAGCTCAGGGGATAGAGCGCCGGTCTCCGGAACCGGGTGCGCAGGTTCGAATCCTGCTAGGCGCACCAAATAAAAGGCTTCTCGAATTTCGAGAAGCCTTTTTGTGTACTATCTATATTTATTACACTGAATTCCTCTAGATTTAAATTCATTCATGAGTATGTCTATTGATTTATCAATGATTTCCTCGTTTGTTATATATACCATCTTTTTGTAATAGACCGTACCATCAAATTCTATCCAACGACTTGTCGTACCATTTAGTTTGCAAATCTTCAATCTGCCAGCCCAGCTTCCCATGCTGCGAAATTTTTTGCCCTTAGAGAAGCGTACTTCTCGAATATCTTTTAATTTATAGGTTCTTTTCATTAATCCAAGGCCTATAGAGACTTGATCATCTGTAAAATAAAGAAGTTTATAACGGTCTTCTGGACGCATGGATCTAATTATAGATAGGTTATAAGTAGCAAAAACTACAGCAATAGCTATCAATATAAACATTAGTATTATCATATAGCTTCCCATACTTTTAAGGCCTCCTTTTCTCTATTATAATAAATATAAGTAATGTATGAAATACGGTGTATAGTTAACTTTAAAGAGTTATTTGTATTTATCGATGGGAGAGAAAAATGGACATACATGCACGAACTACTAAATGGAGTAAAGGTATATCTGAGATGGATGTATTATCCTTTGCTGAGAAGGAAATAGTTTGTAACAGGGTAGCCAAGCAATTGTTCGTTATCTGTGTTACGATAGCTACTTTAATACTGATTGCAATTATAGCTGGTATGTTTGAATATCCATGGCTTCTAGATCATATGACGAATACAGCAAATACAGTGAGCACCGCTCATTCTCAAGCAGGGCGATCAGGTGGTACCATGACCAGTTTGTCCTATATGATATTTGTATTAGCAGCTATGCTGATACCTACAATGGGGGTATTTTACACTATCAAAAAACCTTTACTTAAAAGGGAAACAAGAAAATTAGTAGAGAAGAAACTAGTAGATGCTCCTAGTACGGATGATGTACTGACATCGGTATATTGGGCTTTTTCTAATCAAGAATATGGTAGTGATGATGCTTTCACCAAAGATATTATCGATTATATACTGGATAATAAAGATAACTGGAATCCTAAAGGTATTGCTATTAATAATCGTAAGGTATGTATTGTTTATGAAGCGTTCATTACAGGTTCTGAACAACTACGAAGTAATGAGCATATTGTTGACGTAACTGATTTAGACGAAGAGAATCGTATTGATGGTGTATTTCAAACCGATATTAAAGTCGAGTTAAGCGCAGAGAATAGAAGATATTTTACTAATGTAGAGCTATTAAGAAAAATTCATAATCAAATTGCCAATAAAATAGAAGAGGGACAAGATTGTTTTGAAGGATTAGAATATGTAGAAACAGTAGATAGAATGCCAGTATATCGAGTTATGATTGGTGACTAATAGATCTATATCATTTCATGAATAAAAATTTATATTGGTTATCTTTGAAAAACGTGAATAAGAAGCACAAGCTAAGAGAGAAGAACGCCTTAAACAAGAGCGTGAAGCTGGTTCTAATGATGAGAGTGTAAAGACTGAAGAGAAAACTGATGCAGAGGCACCTAAAGCTGATGCGCCTACAGCTGAGGCATCTAAAACAAATGATGTATCTAGTTCAGTAGACAAAAAAGAAGATAAATAATTGTATATGACTGCTATAGCTGCACATATAGGAACTCAATATGTAATATGATATAGGAAACCTCCACTCCAATGAGTGGAGGTGTTTTTCTATTCAGAGCTATATAGGCGCTGTGTTGTAGATAGGAATTAAACATAAAATTATGTTTAATAGTATGGAAATAATAAGTGAATGTGATTTGGGTAACACATTTTATTTTGAGAATGATGTACAATAAGGATGTCCTTATGAAAATCTGAACATCCTAGCTGGAACACTAGGCATATAGGACGTGATGAATAATATATAGATTATCTAATTAAGATTAATAAAGTACTAAATTGTATCATTGCATAGTTTTGATGTAGTGATATAGAGGAGATAGAATGACAAATAGAATACAAGAACTCACCGTCGATGAAACTTGGCGTAATGAGCAAGATGCGTGGAATAATCGATCTAATTACTTTGTAGAAATGCACAATCGAGAGGATCGTAAGGCGCAGGTTGCAGAGTTTTTATCTTTCTTGAAGGACGAAGATCTTTTTCCCCCTAAAGGCGGTCGTACGCTAGATGTAGGATGCGGTGTTTGTGACTATGCACTTGGTTTAGCTCGTGAAGGATTTAAGGCGACAGGCATAGACTTGTCTGATGGTATGATTCGTGGGGCAAAACAACTAGCTGAGGCAGAAGGTTTAGATATTGATTTATATATTGCTCCTTGGTCTGATGAAACTCGACGTGAACTAAAATGGGATAAAACTTTTGATTTAGCATATAGTATCTTCTGTCCTATCATGTTTGATGTAGAAAATATTCGCGCCATGCATAATGCAAGTAAGGACAAATGCTTGTGGATTGCTTTCAGCGAACGCAGTGATGAGACGGTAGATATGCTGTCTGAACATTTCTTTGGACGTGATTCATTCCCTTGGGATGGTAAGATGAAAGAGTGTTTAGATGCTATTCATGAAATAGGGCATAATGTAAAAGTAACTTATAAGACGGTTCCTGAAACAGAGGTTATGAGCCTTGATAAAGCTGTGAATTACTTTACAATGCGACTACACAACAATACATGGGGCGATATGGAAGATATGAAAGCAGAAATTAGAAATCTCATTGAACCATTAGCTATTAATGGAGAGATTCATAATAAGACGGTTGATAAAGTGGCCTGGGTGTCCTGGTCTGTAAAATAGGAGAGTACTATGACAGTTGATGAAAAACGTAAGTTAGAATTAAAAACTATGTACCAAATTATTGGCATCTATTGTCATAATAAGCACCATATGCCCAAGGGGCAACTTTGCAAAGATTGTGAACAGGTTTGGGAATATGCAGAGCATCGCATTGATGCATGCCCTCATATGGAAACGAAAACCTTCTGCAGTGTTTGTAAAACTCATTGCTATGCGCCTAATTATCGTGAAAAAATTCGTGAAATCATGCGCTATGGGGGTCCTAGAATGTTATTGGTATCACCAATCCAAGTCATTAGACATATGTACCTTGAATGGAAAGACAAAAAAAGAGGCTAGCATTGCTAGCCTCTTTCTTAATTGTGTTATCACATTTTTATGTAATAATTTTATGCGAGCGCTTTGTCCAATACAGCTTTGATTAAAGCTTTTGTTTGGTCATAGCTTTCACCAGGTTGAGCCTCGTATTGTTTGTCGAGGTCGAACCACAAGTTTGGATAGTATTCATAAGGATGAGTTTTGAAGAGTTCATGAGCATCTTGATCTTCAACCCAGTTGATATGAATATCTGCATAAGCAGGATTTTCTGCAACAAGTTCATCGATAGCACGGAATGCGTTTGCACAATAAGGGCAACCGTTTAAGTGGAAACCTAAGATTTCTTTCATGGTTTTACAGTCCTTTCCAGATATAATTAACATATATTTCTATAATTTGAGATTTAATACATACTCATGTACCACAACATGTGGTACACTACTGAGTATAACACATCTATATAAGATATTCAATTTTTTAGATATACAAAATGAGAATATTGAGAACGCAATATGCATGTTTTACATAGATAAGGAGGCACCTATGATTTCAGGCGCAGCATACTTGGTAAAAGCCCTTCAAGAGGAACAGGTTGAAGTATTATTCAACTATCCTGGGGCAGCTACCATTGATATCATGGATGAATTATATAAGCAGGACAAGGTAAAAGTGATTTTGCCACGTCACGAGCAAGCATTGGCTCATGCCGCAGATGGTTATGCTCGCAGTACAGGTAAAGTAGGGGTATGTATGGTAACCTCTGGACCAGGTGCTACAAACCTTGTGACAGGTATTGCTACAGCTTATTCTGACAGTGTTCCTCTCGTATGTATTACAGGCCAAGTTGATTTGGCGCTTATGGGCAATGATGCGTTCCAAGAGGTGGACACTGTTGGTATCGTCCGCAATGTTTGTAAGTATGCTGTTACGGTCCGTGATCGTAAAGAGCTTGGCCGCATTTTGAAAGAAGCCTTTTATATTGCACGTACTGGTCGTCCAGGTCCTGTGCTAGTTGATATTCCTAAAAATATTCAAAAGGCTATGGGCTCTGATGAGTATCCAACAGAGGTTAATATTCGTGGCTATAAACCAAATACAACGGTTCACGTAGGCCAAGTTAAAAAGGCGTGCTCCATTATCAGCAAGGCTAAACGACCTCTATTCCTATTAGGTGGCGGTGTTAGCATTAGTGGTGCCAACGATCTTATGATGGAGCTAGTAGAAAAAACAGGAATTCCTGTTGTAACTACGTTGATGGGGAAAGGTGCTATCGATAGTCGTCATCCTTTATACCTAGGCAATATTGGTATTCATGGTGGCTATGCTCCGAATGTGGCTCTTACGGATTGCGATGTTATGATTTCCATCGGTACCCGCTTTAACGACCGTATTACTGGTAAATTGAGTACCTTTGCACAAAATTGTAAGATTATCCATATCGATGTAGATGCAGCATCTATTTCTAAAAATATTAAGGTAGATATTCCAATCGTAGCAGATGCTAAATTGGCCATTGAAAAACTATTGGAATATATTGAACCTCATGATCTTGGTGAGTGGCCTGAGCAATTACAACAGCTTAAGGCGGAACGTCCTGTTACACAAGCGGATGAGGTAGGCTTAACACCTCAAATAGTTATTGATTACATCAATAACCACTATGCACGTCCTATTGTTGCTACTGATGTAGGGCAAAATCAATTATGGACCACACAATTCCTTGAACTTAAAGGACAACATCAAATGTTGACCTCTGGTGGCCTTGGTACGATGGGTTATGGTTTCCCAGCTGCCTTAGGTGCTCAAATCGGCAACCCTGATAAACGTGTATTTGCTATCTGTGGTGATGGTGGCGTGCAAATGAATATCCAAGAATTTGCTACGGCTATGCACTATCGCTTACCTGTAACACTTATTATTTTGAACAATGGTTTCCTTGGTAACGTACGCCAATGGCAACAATTGTTCTACGATAAACGATATGCGTGTACAAATTTATTGATGGATGAAAGCTCCATTGTGACACGTGAGATGATTGATAATGATGAATTTGAATACGTACCGGACTTTGTAAAATTGGCAGAAGCTTATGGTGCAAAGGCAATGCGCATTACTAAGGTAGAGGATATCGAAAAAGGATTCCAATTGGCGGATACTTTCAAAAATGGACCAACCTTACTTGAATTCATCATTCCTACAGAACTTAATGTTTTGCCAATGGTACCAGCAGGTAAGTCCTTAAGTGATATGTTATTAAAGGATAAAAAATAGGAGGGGCTATGGAATTACATATGGAGAAACGCTGTATTTCAGCGTATGTAGAAAACCAAATCGGCGTATTGGCTAAAATTTCAGGCCTCTTCGCAGGTAAAAACTATAATCTTGATACATTGACTGTAGGGGAAACGGAAGATCCTACCATGTCTCGTATGACAATTGAGCTCACATGCGATGATTTGACGTACGAACAAATTATAAAACAGTTAAATCGCAGTGTTGAGGTTATTAAGGTTATCGACTTTACAGATATGCCGATTACGAAAAAAGAATTGCTGTTCATCAAGGTTAATAGCTGTAAAGAAGCGGATAAGCAAGAAATCTTCCGCATTGCCCAAACCTTTGATCTATTAGTTGTGGATTATAACCGTAAGTCTGTTCTCGTTCAATGCGTTAAAACAGTATCTAAAAATAATGACATGATTGCACTATTTAAAGATATGTTCGTCAATCGTATTGAAGTTGTGCGCGGTGGTAGCGTTGCTATTGAAGCGTTATCTACACCTGATAGATAAGATGTAGCTATGGCTATTGTAAATCTATTTTAGAGAATAATAGCGTTAAGATAGCTAGTGACTTAGAACGTGTACAACTCGATATGATATAATATTTATATCGACCATTATTAATATAGAGACCTTGGTTGTATGCCAAGGTCTTTTTATATAGGAGGAACTATGAGTTTATTAGATGATATTTTAGCCCATAATAAAGAATATGTAGAAGATCAAAATACAGGTTATGTAGAAACAGATACTAAATGCAGTAAGATGCCTAGTCGAGAAATGGCAATCGTTACATGCATGGATACACGTCTTGTTAACTTCTTAGAAGATTCCATGGATATTGGCCGCGGTGAAGCGAAAATCGTAAAGACTGCAGGGAACTGTATTACAGGTCCCTTTGATGGCGTAGTACGTAGTTTACTTGTTTGTATTTATGAGCTAGGCGTTAACGAAATCTTTATCATAGGTCATCACGAATGTGGTATGGCAAAAACTACAGCAAAAGATCTAACAGAAAAAATGTTGGCTCGTGGCATTGCACCAGAAGCGATTCATATGGTCCGTAAAGAAATGGAACGCTGGGCAGATGGATTTACACACCCTGCTGAAAATGTAGAAGACACTGTAGACGAATTGCGTATGAATCCTTTGATTCCGAAAGACATACCTATTCACGGTCTTATCTTCCATCCTAGAACAGGTGAAATTGAAGTCATCGTTAATGGCTATACACAAATGAAACAATATTACGAAAAATAGTAGGTAAATCTTGTTTGACTTAAAGTTAAGTTTAAGTTTTATAATGTGTTCATATTAGTACTTAATATATATTTACATAAAGGAACTATATGAATAAAAGTAAACTATTAAAAACAATTATAGCTATTGCAACATTGGTTGTATTAGTCATAGGTGGCTATGTATATAAAGATGTCATTCAAAGTAGGTTGGCTTGGACTGCGGCTGTGGTGAGTGGTCAAGAGATAAAACCACTACTCGATTCTGAAAGTCGTTATATTCGGCAAATTGTAGCTCAAGAGAATAGCACAAGCCGTACTATTATGTGGCAATCAGATAGCAGCGAATCTGATGCGGTAATAGAGTATCGTCTAGCAGGTTCTGAAAATACTCAAACGATAGGGGCAACGGATAAAGTTTTTACTGATGACGGCAGTACCACCTATATTCATGAGGCTACATTGACAGGTTTAACACCTAATACTAAATATGAATATCGCGTGGGTTATGGTAGTGATCGCCGTAGTGATTGGTACTCCCTGGAAACGGCTGGCGCTAGTGTCTATGATGTGCTCATATATCCAGACTCTCAGTCGGGGGATTATTCTCAGTGGGAAGAGCTTGTAAAGGACTCAGCACATCGTAACCCTAGGACCGCCTTGTATATTAGCATGGGTGACCTTGTAGATAATGGGGAACAAGACTATCAATGGCGCACTTGGTTAAATTCTATTAGACCGTTGAGTGCTAATGTGCCGTTAGCACCGACCTTAGGCAATCATGAAATGTATACATTGGATTGGAAAATGCGTGAGCCTCGTGCGTATCTCAATTATTTTGATGTACCACCTAATGGGAACGAAACCTTTAATCGCCGTTATTACTCCTATGATTTTGGCGATGTTCATTACGTTGTATTAGATACGATGTTATATGAAAGTAATCATGAGGACAATCATGATACGCATCATCCTGATCTATACGATATAGAGGTTCAATGGCTACGCCAAGATTTGGCAGCTAATACGAAAAAGTGGACTGTCGTTCTCATGCATCGCGATCCATTCCAATATGCTTTTGACCGTCCTGGCGCAAGTCGTGCAGCAGGCTTTGATGAAGAGGGTGTATTATTTATGCCTATCTTTGATGAGTTTAATGTAGATTTAGTGCTATCTGCTCATTTACACTCTTATCGCAATAGAGGTCATGTGCGCAACTTTGAGCGTGATGCATCGGGGCCACTATATATCCTTACTGGTATAGCCGGAGATGCTGGCCGCCCTAAATGGAAAGAGCATCCTTTAGATGTATACGTGGCACCAGATCGTGAAAAAAATAACTATATGACGATGACTGTTACACCAAATAAATTGATTGTAAAAGCTTTCTTACCTGATGGTACACAGCTGGATGAGTCAGTTATAGAGAAATAAAAACACAAGAATATAAGAAGAGATAAGCAAAAGACACCTTCCTTGGGAGGTGTCTTTTTTGTGTGTTTATACAAATTGTTTTTGAAATGTATCGATTGAATAGGTCAATATATAAATAATAAATATATATTTATTAGGTGTTTTATATGCTAAATTAAGTTCATGTAAATTACAGTTTTAAGGACTATGATAAAAATTAATCCATAGCATGACAAATAAAAATACAATAATTATGTATAAACCTTGAATAATATGATCAATAGTATTATAATACGTACATAAGTTATAAAAATACACAAAATATGTATAAAATATGCATACAGTGTATAAAGGAGATAGAGTAATGAGCACATTACAAGAATTGATTAAGAAATATGCCGTACAATATAAAGAAGAAGTTGTAGCATGGCGTAGACATATTCATAGTCATCCAGAATTATCTGGTGAAGAAAAAAATACATCTTTATTCATTCAAAAGGTTCTTGGTGAATTAGGAATTCCCTTTGTAAATGATGTTTCTGATTATGCCGTTATCGGTAAAATCGAAGGAGCTCAACCTGGACCAGTTATTGCATTACGTGCTGATATAGATGCCTTACCTATACATGAAACTACTGGATTGCCATTTGCATCAGAAAATGACGGCGTTATGCATGCTTGTGGTCATGATAGCCACATTGCGATTTTGCTTGGTGCTGCAGCTATTTTACAGTCTATTAAAGACCAATTGCATGGTACCGTAAAGCTCGTATTCCAGCCTTCCGAAGAGGAAGCATTACTCCCAGGTGCACAAGGTATTGTAGATAGCGGCATTCTTGATGATGTAGATGAAATATATGGCCTTCATGTATGGCCACAATTACCGGTTGGTACGGTAGGTCTAAAAAAAGGTAATTTGATGGCTGCATCGGATCACTTCCTCGTGCATATTAAAGGTAAATCAACTCATGGTGCGGAGCCTCATAATGGGGTAGATGCCATCGTAGCAGCCGCAAACTGGATTGTAAACGTAGAATCTATTGTGGCTCGTGAAACGAATCCAATGGAAAATCTCGTGTGTACCATCGGTGTTATCAAGGGTGGCGACAGATACAATATAGGCTGTGGCGATGTATACCTTGAAGGAACATGCCGTACCTATGAACCAGCAAAACGGGATTATATAGAACGACGTCTTGGTGAAAGTTTACAAGCTCTCGACATGTTATTAAAAACAGAGAGTACCTTAGACTATAAACGTGGTCATGGTGCTACTATCAACAATCCAGACGCCATCGATTATGCCACATCTATTGTAGAGAAATATCTTGGGAAAGAAGCGGTGGTACATCCTGAATTCCCGTCTATGGCAGCAGAAGACTTCTCCGCGTATCTTCATAAAATCAAAGGTGCCTTTCTTTGGTTAGGTACAGGATTTGATGGCAACCCAGCGTTACATAATGAGGCTTTTACCATCGATGAAAGCATCCTAGAACCTGGTATAACAATGATGGCAGCTATTGCCGCCGAATTTTTACAAGAAAAAAAGTAGTTTGAAATAAGAGGTTATCATGAAAAGTTTACAACATACATCATTTAAAACAATGCTTCAATATACACCAGAAGAAATTAAATACTTCTTGGACTTGGCCGCAAAATTAAAAGCCGATAAAAAAGCAGGTAAAGAAATCAAAACATTAGTAGGTAAAAACTTTGCATTAATTTTTGAAAAAGACTCTACACGGACACGTTGTGCCTTTGAAGTAGGTGCTGCGGACCAAGGTGCTCATACAACATATCTTGGCCCTACAGGTTCCCAAATGAATAAAAAAGAATCCTTAAAAGATACAGCTCGTGTTCTAGGATCTATGTATGATGCTATCGAGTTTAGAGGTTTTGATCAAGCCGATGTAGATACATTAGCTGATTATTCTGGCGT
>FLSK01376805.1_pt1 | contig 13572 bp, 19 predicted proteins | sample 1550541 | NCBI WGS metagenome assembly FLSK01 (sample SAMEA4031773, study PRJEB14383) | metagenome | biome: human; feature: oral; material: saliva | place: Philippines | collected 2014
AGTCAGCAATCTCAGTAGCAGTTTTAGAAGAAGTCTTACCCTCTTTTACTTTAGAAATTTCTACGCCAGCTTTGATTTGACCGTACAGAGTCACATCAGCCATAGCTGCAACAGGCAGAGCTGCCAAAGTCAGAGCAATCAGAGATTTTTTCATTGCTGTATTCCTTTTCTATTGTGAAGAAATAACTTAAGCAGACCGGACAATCCGCTTAGGCTTACATTATCGCTGGAATCAGCGATTCCATGACTGTTACTATAATTGCTCCTCTCTAAAAAAACAAACTTTATTCAATCCTCCCCCACTACCTCGGAAACCAAATAAAGGTAGGCACAACCCAAATAATGGAAATTTATTATTTAAAATCAATGATAAATTCCTTCTAAAACCATATTTGCATTTTTACAACACTTTATCAATTTACACATTAATCACGCTATTTTGTTGCTTTTATACCAACAATCCGCAATTAGGCCGTCTGAAAATCATTACCCAGAACACTCATCCACTCGGGCAACGATAGTTGCATCAATCCAAACTCATCAGGATAGTCAACACCTGTTAGATACAGGCCATCTGACATAAACGTTGGCGGAGCCTTCAATCTACTTTTTGCATGAAAGACCGACTCAAACTCATTCACACTGATCCTGCCACTACCCACATACACTAATGCACCCATAATATTGCGTACCATATGATGTAAGAATGCGTTCCCATGCAAATCAAGGCACAGATAGCGAGAAGTTCCACTAATACTTGCACTATATAGTGTTTTTACAGGGGATTTCGCCTGACATTCAGCTGCACGAAAGCTGGAAAAGTCATGTTCACCCTCCAATAAGGCAGCAGCCTGCTTCATTAGATTTAAATCTAATTTCAAATGCGTCCACCCTACTCTGCCAACCAATAATGGAGAACGAACCGGTGAAGATTCCAATAAATAACGATAATGGCGGCCATAAGCATCAAATCGTGCATGGAAATGAGGTGCAACTTTTTGCGCAACCAACACAGTAACACCATCAGGCAAATGTGCATTAACACCCCGCACCCATGCTTGCTCCGGACGACTTACTGATGTATCAAAATGCACCACCTGGGCAGTTGCATGCACACCCGTATCCGTCCTTCCGGCAACAATAGTATTAATTTGTTCCCCCGCTATTGAAGACAATGCCTGCTCTAAGGCCGTCTGAACAGTCGGCAAATCCCCCGCCTGTTTTTGCCAACCATAAAAACGGCTACCGTCATAAGAAAGGGTCAAAGCCCAGCGCTGCACGAGATACCCTGTTGTATTTACTTGTTCAGTCATTTCTTATACTTCTTGTAAATTGATATTGTTGTCTATACTCAAGTAACAAATATTAAAAAGGCGTGATCAACACACGCCTCCATTATGTATTTCAGACGGCCTTTATCTTCAACCATCATATAAAGCCGAAATCTTACCCAACCAATCATAGACTCAGCCAAAATCTTGCTTTTTAATTTACCATAAAAAAGATGCCGTATGAAACGGCATCTTCATTTTACTGGCACTTATGCGCCAAGTTCTTTCATCAGTTTTTGGGCTCTATGCAGAATATCGCCTTCAGCCTCTTCGATCAGCCCTTGCAATGTTTCTCGAGCTGCTTCAGGATCACCAATTTCGATATACATCTTAGCCAAATCATATTTAGCTTCAAGCGGTGCAGTCATGCCGACTGATTCTGAAACAAAGCCCCTTTCACTATTGCTTTTATCGGCGGCTACTGAAACATCTTCAGATCCCCATTCCAATGCACCTTCTTCAATCACAAACTCAGAAGCAGCTTCTTCTTTCTCTACTTCTTCTTTGGTTTCTTGAATTTGCAAGTCTTGATCTTGCTTGACATCGAATGGCAGCACATGGCTGTCTGAATCTTCAGGGGTATCTACCGTAAACTCGAGTGGCTCTTCATTTCTTGACTCAGAGACTTTTTTCTCTGCCGCCACATCAAACTCAGCAAATGTATTTGCCTGCTCTTCTTTACGTTCCGGCATAACAACAGATACCGGCTGATACGGATTTTCTGGTTCAGGTTCGTACACGCTTTCTGTTGATTCGATATTGTCCCAATCAGCATGACGACGTTGCTCTGTCTCAACATCATGCGTTACTGCACCTGAAAGAATACCTGCCTGACTATTGTCAATCTTGCCCAAATCAAGTTTGACATCATTAATAGTGGAAGATTCTTCTACTTCATTGATAACCACATCATCTTCGAAATCATCTTCGATAAACAGACCATCTTGAGTTTTTTCAGACGGCGTTACTTTAGTTGCAGCAACTGCAGCAGCTGAAGCAGCAACATTTTTCTGCACAACCTTCTCTTCATCCTTACGGCTTACAGGTACCGCCTCTGTCTCGTCTTTACGTTTACCGGCAGCTTTCAACAACAACCAAGCAGCAATAAGGGCTGCTCCGCCTGCCAATAACCATTTCCATAAATTGCCGTCTGATTCGCCTTCTGTTTGCTCCGCGACAGAATCCGTGGTTGCAACAGGCTCAGAAGCCACTACATCCTCTTGGGCATCAGAAGCCATAGCTTCTTGAATATCTGACGCAGGAACAGTCGATGCGGCATTTTCATTGACAGCTGCAGATGCTGCTTGTTCTGTTTGTTCAGCTGAAGCTTGTTTCACTTCTTCCTGTTGCTGTGTATTTACGCCAGCATCTTTAACCTGGGCTTCAGTTTTAGCCTCAGGCTGAACAACAGGTTTTTCTGTTTTAGCTTCTGTTACATTGACGGTTTCATTGTCTTTCTCTGTCGCTGTATTGGTTTTAACAGGCGCAGAAGAAGCCAAGCGTTGCAATTCGCTACGGTTTGGGATATTCAGCACTTTACCTGCCAACATACGGTTGGCATTATTATCGATAAACACATCAGGATTGGCATTTACCAAAGCCTGAATGGTTTGATCCAAGGTCATACCTTGCGGACGGATGCTGGACGCAATGGCAATCAGGGTTTCACCCGTACGCACCAAATGCTGTCCGCCTGAACGTGCAGCCGTGTCGTTTTTTGCAGAGGCCGTCTGAACTTGTTTTTTCTCAGCCTTACGCTGTACATCCTTACGCGCTTGAGCTGCCTGATTACCTGCTGCTTTATTGTTTTTAGTTGCAGGCTGTTGGGCATTGCGTGTCGGCTCGGAGGATTGAGATTCAGTAGCCGGACGGGTACGAACAGATGCAACATCCTTAGAATCATATCCGGCCGGATCGATAATAGCGGTGTACTCACGCGATTGCGCGCCGACACCTACTTGAAAAACCAAAACAGGATCTTTGATGGCTTTAGAAGAGCGGATGGTAACGACTGCCTTATCGCCTGATTTGCGTACCGCTGCGCGCAAATTGCCATTTGAAATAGTGGCCTTACCGCCATTAAGCAGAGCCTGAGCTTCCTCTCCAGTTACAGTGATACTGCCTGTAAAAGGCTCACCCAAATGAGATTGAACGTTCAAGCCGCCCAAACCTGCAGAGGCGCTGAGCGATGTCATTAAAGCGATAGAAGCTGTAATTAATTTAATATTGTGATGTTTTTTCAAAACTGATCCCCTGTTCGGAAATTATGGTACTAACCAATGTGCGCGCATTTAACCATATATTTACTAGATATTACGTCATGATATATTTTTAACCCATTCCTGCCAAGCAATAGAGGCTGTTCAGCCTAAAATTCCTTAGCAAATCTATTACTTTTGCATGCTTGTGTTTCTTTTTTACAAATTTCGCCAACCCAAAACAAATATTTCATATAAATATATGTGGTATTGAAGTCATGGGGAAAGGTGCAAAAAAACACATCTCCCTGTATGATTAGCATTTACTCAATTAGTTTCATCATTAACATATGAAGATTTTGAGCGACTTATTCGCTGTATTCTTATTTTTCATCACATACATCATCACCAAAGACATGATTGCCGCAACGACTGTTGCGGTTATCGTCGGCATTGCCCAAGCTGCGCTGACCTTTTGGAAACACCGCAAACTGGACACCATGCAATGGATCAGTCTGATTTTGATTGTCTTTTTTGGCGGTGCAACGATTCTGCTGAAAGACAACCGCTTTATCATGTGGAAACCGACCGTTCTGTTTTGGATCGGAGCGATCGTCATGCTGTTCAGTCACCTTGCCGGTAAAAACGGGCTTAAAGCCGTCATGGGCAAAGAAATGCAGCTCCCTGATTTTGTATGGACACGCCTGACTTATGCATGGATTGGCTTCCTAATTTTTATGGGTGCGGCCAACCTCTTTGTCTTTACGTATTTCCCAGACCAATGGGTCAATTACAAACTGTTCGGCACATTGGGTTTCACAATCATTTTTTCCATCGCACAGGGTATGTATCTGATGCGTTTCCAGCCTAAGGAGGATCAATAATGGAATATTTCATGCTTTTGGCTACTGATGCCGAAGATGTCCACGAAGCACGCATGGCAGCTCGCCCTGCTCATTTAGCACGCTTGGAAGAATTGAAAGCGCAAGGCCGTCTGCTGACTGCCGGCCCCAATCCTCTACCAGACAATCCGGAACGCGTTTCCGGCAGCCTAATCGTGGCTCAATTTGAATCTTTGGACGCTGCACAAGAATGGGCTGAACAAGACCCTTACGTCGATGCCGGCGTATACGCAGAAGTATTGATTAAACCCTTTAAAGCCGTGTTCAAATGAGCAATATGCGTCAAATTATCGAGGAACACCTGCGAACGCTTGAGCCTGAGTTCTTCGATTTTGAAGATGAAAGCCATCTGCACGCCGGCCATGCCGGCAATAAAGGCGGTGGGCATTACGCCATAGTGGTGGTCAGCAACGCATTTGAAAACATTGGCCGCCTCCAGCGGCAACGTATGATTAAGCAGCTTTTGCAGGACTTGTTTTCAGACGGCCTGATTCATGCACTCAGTATTAAAGCGGCCACGCCGGACGAATACTTCCATTAAGATTACTACCCAAACTTTGATTTCTAATCATTAATTTAAAAGAGAAATACGATGAAAAAAACCTACTTTGCTTCAGCCTTGATGCTTGCTCTGACTTCCGGCACCCTGTTTGCCCAAACTTTGGTTACCGTCAACGGTCAAGCCATCGACAGCAGCGTTATCGATGACCAAGTTGCTTCCGTGCGCACCAGCAACCCGAGCGTTCAAGACACTCCTGAATTGCGTCAAATGCTGACCGAACGCCAAGTTATCAGCACTGTTGTTACCCAAGAAGCTAAAAAATTAAAACTGGATCAAAGCGCTGAATTCAAAGCTGCATTGGAGCAAGCGCGTGCCGATGCCGCCAAGCAAGGCGCAGATAAAAAAGCCACATTCAAAACCGAATGGGCAGTTTTCGAAAATGATTTGCTAGGCCAAGCTTTTGCGGCGCATATCGTCCGTCAATATCCTGTTCAAGAAAAAGATGTCAAAGCCGCTTACAACGACTTCAGCAACTTCTATAAAGGTACTCAGGAAGTCCAACTGGGCGAAATCGTAACCGACAGCAGCAGCAATGCCCAAAAAGCCATTGCCGATCTGGATGCGAAAAAAAGCTTTGTTTCGGTATTAAACCAATACTCAATTGACGAAGCGGCCAAAAAAGCCGGCGGTATCCCTAAAGCTTATGTTCCGCTTAAAGATTTGCAAGAATCAGCGCCTCCGCTTTACACAGCTGTCAAAGACCTGAAAAAAGGTGCGCACACTAAAACGCCGCTGCAAAACGGTAATCTGTACGCCGTTTTCTACGTCAATGACCGCCGTAACGTTACCGTACCTTCTTACGAAGCCGCTAAAAACGAGATTGGCAACGACTTACAGGCAGCCCGTGTTGATGCGGCCATTCAATCATTACTGAAAAAAGCCAGCATCAAAGTCAACAAATAATATAACGTGCCCGCGGGCAATAAGGAACTCACATGAACATCAAGCCCAAAACTGCCGTTTTGGCTATCCTCGCCCTATCAACCGTCGGCTTGGCAACTGCCAAAGCACCTGAAATCGATCCCGCCCGTATCGACAGCATGGTCGCCGAAGTATTGAGACAAGCCGATCAACATCCCAACCAGACTGCCAAACCCGATGGTCAGGCAATCCGCAAAGATGTGATTACACGTTTGCAGACTTTGGAAGTTTTGAAAAATGAAGCCATCAAGGCTGGTTTGGACAAAGATGCAGAAGTACAGAATCAGTTGAAAAACGTCGAAGCTGAATTCTATGCCAACCAATACGCTGCTTATCTAGAACGCCAAACCGCGGTTGACGATGCCGAGTTGCGCCGTTTCTACGACCAGCAAACACGCATTATCAAGCTGCAACAAGTCAGCTTTGCTTCAGCCGAAGAAGTACGCGCAGCGCAAGAACTCCTGCTCAAAGGCTTGTCATTTGAAGAGCTGATGAAACGCTATCCAAACCCCGAACAGGAGTTCGACGGTTTCATCTCTCCGCAGCAGCTCTCTCCTCAACTGGCTACCGCTTTTGCCGACATGAACCGAGGCGATGTAACGCATGAGCCGATTCAAATAGAAAACCGTTTTTATCTGTTTAAACTCAGTGCAGTAGAACGCGATCCCAATGCCGAACCTTTCGAGCTGGTGCGCAATCAGCTTGCCCAAGCTGTCAAACGACAAAAAGTCGAGAATCAGATCGAACGTATCTTGAAAGAAAACGGCATTAATCCGTAAATTGATTCAATGGTTTCAGGCCGTCTGAAACTATATTTAAACCCAGAGGGCGTATCTTACGCCCTTTTTTACAACTCCTTTTATTCACACAAGATTATGCGCGCTGTTATCCAAAAAGTTACCCAAGCCAAAGTTGACGTTTTGTCCGAAGATTCCCACGAAACCTGCGGCGAAATCAACAACGGATTTATGATATTGCTCGGCGTTACCCACACCGATACAGAAGCGGACGCCAAATACATTGCGGATAAAACCACCAACCTACGCATCTTTGAAGACGAAAACGGCAAATTAAATTTATCGCTCAAAGATGTTGGCGGCTCGATATTACTGGTTTCCCAGTTTACCCTTTACGCCGATTCACGCAGCGGCCGCCGCCCATCTTTCTCCAATGCCGCGCCCGCAGAACAAGCAGATAAACTTTATCAATACACCGCACAACTTCTACGCGAACATGGCTTGACAGTCGAAACCGGCAGATTCCAAACCCATATGCAGGTTTCCCTTTGCAATGACGGGCCGGTCACTTTATTGCTTGACTCACAAAAAACATTCTAAATCCCATCAAAAAAGGCCGTCTGAAATCTTTCAGACGGCCTTTCCATTTCTGATCATGACTAAATCAAACCTTGCGCTTTCACCCAGTTCACAATATCTGCCTCAACGGCTTCAGGCGAACCCGGATTGTCGATTTTGACACCGTACTCATCAGCACCCAGCTCTTCCAAAATCTCCAGCTGAGAATCCAGCATTCCGGCTTTCATATAATGCCCCTGACGCGACAGCATACGCTCAAGATTGATTGCTTGAGGCGGAGTCAGATGGATAAAAGCCACCTTCCCTTCTGCGCCATGCAGAATATCGCGGTATTGGCATTTGAGTGCGGAACAAGTAACGATGGAATATTTTTCCCCATTTTTTGCTTGCTCCGTCATCCAGTCACGCAAATTGCCCAGACAGACGCATGAGGGACTGTTATACATTACTGCTTCGATTTCGGCAAAATCCTCGATCGAAATTTTTAGTCACATCAAAAGAATCTGGAGCGGTAATGTTTTACGATTCCTCAAACATTTGTCATACTTTTTCTTAAAAACTGAAAGTGCCATGATACAAAGGCCGTCTGAAAAATTCTTCAGACGGCCTTGATTCTTAAACTTCTGCCGGTGGTTGCGGTGTATCTTCATCTTCCTGCTGCGTTTTCACTTTGGCAAAACGGCTAAACCAAATGCCTGCTTCGTAGAGCAGAATCAACGGAACAGCAAGCAGGGTTTGAGAAATTACGTCAGGCGGCGTGATGATTGCGGCCACGACAAACGCACCGACAATCACATACGGACGCGCATTCTTAAGCTGTGCAGTCGAAACAATGCCCATTTTGGCAAGCAACACCACAACAACGGGAACTTCAAACGTCGTACCGAATGCCACAAACATGCCCAAAATAAAGGACAGGTATTTGTCAATATCGGTCGCCATATTGACGCCGACAGGGGTTACACCGGCCAGGAATTTGAAAATAACGGGAAACACCAAAAAATAGGCAAACGCCATACCGACGAAGAAAAGCGTCATGCTGGACAACACCAGCGGCGTAATCAAACGTTTTTCATTTTGGTATAAGGCAGGAGCGACAAACGCCCAAACTTGATATAGCGTGTGCGGCAACGATAGCAGAAACGCCGCCATCAAAGTAACCTTGACCGGCACAAAAAACGGCGCGATCACATCGGTCGCAATCATGCTGGTATCTTTAGGCAGATTGGCCATCAATGGTTCGGCAACAAAGGTATAGAGCTGCTGGGCAAACGGCATCATGCCCAAAAAGCAGACGACGATACCGATGACGATCCACATCATGCGGCGGCGCAGCTCGAGAAGATGCTCGATAAGCGGTTGGACGGGTTGTTCGTGTTGAGGTTCGGACACCGGTTGGCTCACTTTTTACTTACGGACGCGCAGTTTGGGCTTGGCGTGGAATTTCGGGCGCATATCGCGTTTGCGGCTCATCGCCTGCTTACGCAAAGAAGTCGTATGCGGCGGAGGAACATCGGCAACAGGAGATTCGACATAGCTGACTTCTACCGCAGGAGCAGGTGAAACCGAAGCTGTCAAATACTCACGCCAAGCGCGGTCTTGCTCGGATTCGGCATTTTCAGCCTCGATAAGCTCTTGGGTTTGCACTGCCCCATCCTGCTCAGAAGCTTGGATTGCACTTTCATGCTCAGTGCCGTTTGAAGCCAGATCAGGCAAAGGATTGCCAAACTCATCCACACCGAAATCGGCAGGCGTTTTCTGTTCGGGCAGGCGCTCCCACGGCTTGAGGCCGTCTGAAATATCGCTCAGATTTTTTTGTGCATCATTGCCCAAGTCTTTGATACCGTCACGAAACTCAGATGCAGCGGTTTCAAATTCCTGCTTCACCTTGCGCAATTCGTCCAACTCAGCCTGAGTGTTGAGTTCCTGCTTGACGTTATTGACGAATCCTTGCAATTTACCGACCAAACGACCGGCCGTGCGCGCGGCTTGCGGCAGACGTTCGGGGCCAAGCACTATCAGGGCGACAACGCCGACCAGCAGCAATTCGCCCAAACCGAAATCAAACATGGATTATGCTTTGTCTTCGTCTTTTTTGTGTTCGATGACTTCGTCTTTTTTGGCATCTTTGCCGTCTGTACCTTCGTTCAGGCCTTGTTTGAAGTCATGCACCGCACCGCCGAGGTCTTTGCCGACGTTGCGCAATTTTTTGGTACCGAATACCAAAACGACGATAATCAGTACGATAATCCAGTGCCAGAGAGAGAAGCTACCCATGATAAATCCTTGAATTTGTTAAAAATAGATAATAGTTATGCAGGCGTACCCATGATATGGATATGCAGGTGGAAGACTTCTTGTCCGCCGCCTTTGCCTGTGTTGATCAGGGTTTTGAAACCATCGGTCAAACCTGCCTCATGGGCGATTTGAGGAACTTTCAACATCATTTTGCCCAATAGGGTTTGATGTTCGGCGGTTGCGTGTGCCAGTGAATCGAAGTGTACTTTCGGAATCAGCAGCAGATGCACCGGCGCGGCAGGACGGATGTCTTTGAAACAAAGCATCTCATCGTCTTCGTAAACGGTTTGTGCCGGAATATCTTTGGTTGTGATTTTGCAGAAAATACAATTATCCATAATGGCTCCAATGGCCGTCTGAAAAATGGCGTAACAGGTTTCAACCAACAAAGGGAAATTGTTTTTGCCCCAAGAGACGGATTCTGAAACAGGTCAAATACGAGATTGTAATATAAATTCAAGATTCTTTGCGAGAAGCTTTTTCCACTAATCCCGACAAACCTTGACGGCGCGCAAGCTCGTTGACCACATCTTCGGCGCGCAATCCGTGATGCGCCAATAAAACCATGGTATGAAACCACAAATCCGCCACTTCGTAAACCAAATGTTCGCCACCACCATCTTTAGAAGCCATCAAGGTTTCACCTGCTTCCTCGATGACTTTTTTTAGAATCTTGTCTTCGCCTTTGTGCAGCAGTTGGGCAACGTAAGAAGCATCGGGATCACCGCCTTTGCGCGAATCGATGACGTTTTGAATTTGGGTTAGGATAGTATCGGTCATGGTCGGTTTCTCTTATTTTCTTTCAGACGGCCTTAAGGATGTTTATGTCCGTAAATCGCCTCTTCATCTTTCAACACAGCATCGACTGTCTGCCATGCGCCCTCTTGCCAAACTTTGTAAAAACAGCTTTCGCGCCCAGTATGACAGGCAATGCCGCCGTTTTGTTCAATCAGCATGACCACCGCGTCGCCATCGCAATCCAGACGCAATTCGTGTACTTTTTGCGTATGTCCGGACTCTTCGCCTTTCATCCATTGCTTTTGGCGGGAACGGCTGTAATAGTGGGTAAAACCGGTTTCTACGGTTTTTTGCAGGGCTTCCGCGTTCATCCAGGCAACCATCAGCACACGGCGTGTCTGCCAATCTTGGGCAATCGCGCAAACCAAACCTTTTTCATCAAATTTTACGGCATTCAGCAGCGTTTCGTTTATGTTCGACATTCGCGTTTTTCTCCCATATTTTCAGACGGCCTTTGGATAGCAATCACAAACGCACTTCAATTCCTGCTTCACGCATGGCCAGTTTTGCTTCACGGATACTCGCTTCGCCAAAGTGGAAAATACTGGCGGCCAATACCGCATCTGCCTTTCCTTCTTTAATGCCGTCCACCAAGTGTTGAACCGAACCAACGCCGCCGGAAGCAATGACCGGAATATCGACCGCTTCGCTGACCGCGCGTGTCAAAGGTAGGTTGAAACCTTGCTTGGTACCGTCCCGGTCCATGCTGGTCAGCAAAATCTCGCCCGCACCGCGCCTCTGCATTTCGACAGCCCATTCCACCGCGTCCAAACCGGTCGGATTACGTCCGCCGTGGGTAAAGATTTCCCAACGGGTGTTTTCAGGGTTGACCGCTTTGGCATCGACAGCTACAACAATCGCTTGCGAACCAAAAAAACCGGCCGCTTCGTTTACCAAATCAGGATTGGTTACAGCGGCCGTATTGATGCTGGCCTTATCGGCACCGGCATTAAGCAGACGACGGATATCTGCAACCGTACGCACACCGCCGCCGACCGTCAATGGAATAAAAACTTGTGAAGCGACTGCCTCAATAACGTGCAAAATAGTGTCGCGATTGTCGCTGGAGGCAGTGATGTCCAAAAAGGTCAACTCATCTGCGCCTTCATCGTTGTAGCGTTTGGCAACATCGACCGGATTGCCTGCATCGCGCAGACCCAAAAAGTTGACGCCTTTTACCACGCGACCATCTTTTACATCCAGACAAGGAATAATTCGTTTTGCCAATGCCATACTCAATACCTCTTATCCGTTATCAGGCCGTCTGAAACCGTCAGGCCAAAAATTTGCTCAACCAATCCGGCAAATGTTGCAACAGCTGAAAATAACCAATGCCGGCTATCATCGCCAAAACACAGGAAATAATGAAATTGCTGTCAATACGGCCGACTATGGAAAAAATCAAACCGGTAAATGCCCATACTATCCCATTGAAAATCATCCAATAGGTGTCGATAATCGGCAAATCAAACGCCGTCAGCTGTCGCAGTATCACTGCAATCAGTGTAAACCACAAACTTTCGCTTAGCGGATACACTTCGCGATCGGATGACCAGATAATCCAAAAACCCAAAACAAACGCTTCAAGCATACCAATCCCTTAATAAAATAAGATATTGAGTGAGTTGTTTTTTATAATTATTTCAGACAGATTTTAAGTCTAAGGACTTTGCAAAATGCCGCTTTTGAAGGTATTTTCAGCTATGCGCCAACTCCTGCGCTGTTACCCCTTGCAAAGCCCTAATCTGCATAATTAAACGCACTTAGGTCAAGCCAAAGAATCGGCCAGTTTTTGTGCCTGTGCGAAATCAATACTTCCCTCATAAATTGCGCGGCCGGTAATCGCACCGCTCACACCCTCTTTTTCAACGGCACACAATGCGCGGATATCGTCCAAATTCGTCAAGCCGCCGGAAGCGATAATCGGGATATTCACTGATTGAGCCAATTTGACGGTAGCTTCGATATTCACGCCGCTCATCATGCCGTCGCGGCCGATATCGGTATAAATAATGCTGTTGACACCATCGTCTTCAAAACGCTTGGCCAAATCGACGACATGGTGTTCCGTTACCGTTGCCCAACCGTCTATCGCCACCATACCGTCTTTGGCATCCAAGCCGACGATAATCTGACCCGGAAATGCCTTACATGCTTCGCGCACAAATTCAGGATTTTTTACCGCGGCCGTACCGATAATCACATCTGTCAGACCCAAATCCAAATACTTTTCGATGGTGCCCAAATCACGGATACCGCCGCCAAGCTGTACCGGAATATCTTTAGCCACGGCGGCCAAAATTTCTTTAATCGCCGGAAAATTTTGAGGAACGCCTGCGAATGCGCCGTTCAAATCAACCAAATGCAAACGGCGTGCGCCTTGATTACGCCAATGCAAAGCCATCTCTGCCGGCGAATCGGAAAACACCGTCGCCTGCTCCATCAAGCCTTGTTTTAAGCGAACACAGCGTCCTTCTTTCAAATCAATGGCAGGTATCAACAGCATTTTTTTCTCCTCTACTCAATTTCAGTATATTTTACACAAATTAGCGATTTTTAGTAGATTTATGTTAAAGCCTCAAATCTGCCAATTTAAAAAATTACGCAGCAGCAGCAATCCTGCCTGATGGCTTTTTTCCGTGTGGAACTGTGTGGCAAACACATTGTCCTTACCGATAATGCAGGCAAATTCATTCGGATATTCGCTGACGCCTAAAACAATCTCTTCATTTTTCGGTACAAAATAATAGCTGTGAACAAAATAAAAATACTCGTTCTGCCCAATGTCTTGAAATAAAGGGTGCGGACGGGTTTGACGCACTGTATTCCAACCCATATGCGGTACTTTCAGACGGCCTCCTTGTGCATCGGTTTGATTGGGCAAAAACCGTTTTACTTGACCTTCAAACCAACCTAAACCATCTGTATCGCCTTCTTCGCTGTGTTTAAACAATAATTGCGCACCTACGCAAATGCCAAAAAACGGCTTGTTTTTCAAGCCGTCTGAAACTGCCTCGCCCAAACCGCTTGCCTTCAGCGCAGACATACAATCCGGCATAGCACCCTGCCCCGGAAAGATAACCTTATCCGCCACCATCACCTCTTCAGGCCGCGAAGTCAGATAAACCTCGGCATTTTGATTGGACAAAACCTGCGCCGCCTGAACAGATTTCAATACTGAGTGCAGGTTTCCCATTCCATAATCGACAATCGCTACTTTCATTGCTTCTCCTCAGGCCGTCTGAA
>FLSK01002879.1_pt1 | contig 13499 bp, 10 predicted proteins | sample 1550541 | NCBI WGS metagenome assembly FLSK01 (sample SAMEA4031773, study PRJEB14383) | metagenome | biome: human; feature: oral; material: saliva | place: Philippines | collected 2014
TCATAATTTTGAATACATGCTCTTTTGGCTTCTTAAAGACGCCCTTTTAGCTTGCAAAAGGTGCCCTTTAAGACCCTTACTAACGCCCTTTTGAAGTCCAATTAAGCACCTTTTACTTTACTACTTTATAACTAATTGACTTACTGTTAGTTGCAAACTTACCTTTTATTTGTGTTTTTATTCTTATTTATAGATGTTTTATTTGAAAATATGTAATGATTTTTCATAGCCTTATCAGCAGATTTTCGAAGACTCAAAATAAATGTTTTTCAATATCAGACTTTGAGTTAAAACAATACGAAAAAGCATCCACATATTTAATAAAAGAAGCAAAGAAAAGCCCTCTCATCCTTCTCTTAAACTACGATTTATGGTAAAAGAGAAGCGATGAGAGGGTTATGACTTATGCTAATAAGCGCAAGAGCGATAAAAGCAACGGCTGTTTTACTGGATTCTCACGCTCTTTCCATCCTTATAACAAGCGATAGTGCGGCTGCCGTTAGTATAGATATCCTCGCTACCAGGCATATCCAAGGTGAAACCTGCAGCCTTTACCTGCGCCACAAGGTTGTCATATGCAGGCTGATTGAACACTGCAATGATGATTGCTCCGTCCTTAAATGCTACGTAACTTGACACACCTTTGCGCATTGGCTTTGGATAATCCTCATACTTATCAGCGGTAAGAAGCTTTGCAAGCGCACAATTCTTATAGTACATCTTAGAGAACTTATCGAGTCGATAAACCTCATAATTTGTCTTCAATTTATAACCATACTTCTTCGTAATAGCATCAACCTTATCTGGATTCTGGTACATATCCAAAGCGTCTGCAATACTGATAACCTCCTTCAAAGGCTCAACAGCGACAACAGGTTCTTGAGCAACAGGTGTCGTTACTGGTGCTGTTGCCTTCTGTTGTGTACCACAACTATTCAAGATCAAAGCAAGTACAAGGACGATAGGAGCTATCCATAGATTCTTTTTCATAAGTTCTTTCTTTTTATTTTAATGTTTTATTTATTACGTATTGGGTTGCAAGCGCTATTAAAAGATTGACTAAAACAAAGGCTGTCTATCAATGATTGCACGAATAGAAGCCTTCACTTCCGATGCAGACACTGCCTGTAACGCACCCTTCTTTACCTCCAACAAACTATCAGCAAAGCGTACAGCGAGTTCTAAGTCATGTGTTGATAGGAGGATAAGTTTATCCCTTTCATGTGCCATTCGCTGTAAAGACTGAAAGGTTTCAGCCTTAGAAGGGAAGTCGAGGAAGGCTGTTGGCTCATCAAGTAAGATGATAGAGGTCTCTTGAGCCAGTGCTTTCGCAATCATCACCTTCTGCCTTTCGCCATCAGAAAGGGTCTGAATCATTCTCCCTCTGAGCTTTTCAATCCCCATCGTAGCGATTGCATCATCAACAACCTTACGGTCTTCTGCACGCAATCGACCAAAGAAACCAGTATAAGGCGACCTTCCCAAGCCTATTATCTCCTCTATCGTGAGGTTCTGCACATCTGGTTTTTGTGTCAAAACAATGCTCACCTGCCGTGCAAGTTCTCGCTGAGAGAAAGACTCGATATCACGATTACCCAACAAAAGGCTACCTTTCAACTTCGGAAGAAAGCCTGTGAGGGTCTTTAAAAGGGTTGATTTACCAATTCCATTCTCTCCTATCAAGCATGCTAACTGCCCACTCCGTAACTCTAAGTTGATGTCAGAGATAACAGGATGGGACAGCGTATAGCCTACTGATAACTGAGATAAGCTGATAATCATTGCGACACTAAGGACCTATCAGACGAAGAACATGACTAATATCTGTGCAATGATAACCCTGGCAAACATGCCCAAAGGATAAACCGAAGCATAACTAATGTTGCTCGTTTCACCCTTAACAGTATCGTTGGCATAGCCCAACGCCATTGGATTAGCCATCGAACCGCAAAGGATACCACAGATAGTTCCGAAGTCAAACTTCTTCAATCGCAGGGCTATTAACCCAACAATGATAACAGGAACAACGGTAAGTGCAAAGCCTAAACCTATCCATAGCAAACCTTCTGGGCGCACAACGGTGTCAAGGAAGTCTTTACCAGCATCCAAGCCTAAGCACGCCAGATAGAGTGATAAGCCCAACTTACGAAGCATGAGTGAGGCACTACGCGTCGTATAAGCAATGAAATGCAAACGAGGACCAAAGGCTCCAGCCAATATACCCATGATGATTGGACCACCAGCAATACCCAATCGGATTGGAGACTCCATACCCGGGATGTCGAGAGGGATTGTTCCTAAAGCCAAACCAAGAAGCATTCCGAGGAAAATGACAGCAAGATTAGGTTCGTTAAGCGTCTTAACAGAGTTGCCCAAGAAGGTCTCTGCATGATCAATAGCCTCTGGTTGACCCACCAAGGTAAGGCGGTCGCCATAACGAAGGACAAGGTCTTGCGTTGCCAATAGCTTGATATCAGCACGGATAACACGGCTCACATTGACATTATAAGCATCTCGCAAATGAAGTTGACCAAGCTTTTTACCATTTAACACACCGTTTGACAAGATGATAACACGGCTCTCCACCTTTGTGTCAAGATGGTTCCAATCCACCTGTTCTTTATTCAAGTCGCGATTAACCTGCTTTCCGAAGAGTATCTCCATGGCTGGAACTTCTTCGCGTTTGGACGCTACAAGCAGATTATCATTAGCTTGTAGGACCGTTGTACTCATCGGAACGATGACTTCATCACCACGCCAAATACGTGAGATAATAAACTTTCGATGTGTTCCTTGCGCTATCTCAGCGATTGTTTTACCATTAACGGCTGGATTAAGAACAACAAACTGTCCGATATAAGTATGGTCGTCTTCTGCTCCCGAATGTACTACTAAGTCGGAAGGCTTCACAAAGAACTTACGAAGAAATATCATGGCAAAGATAACACCGACAACACCTAATGGATAAGTAACGGCTGTTGCCAATGCTGCCGGACCACCACTATGCCCCGCATGTTGCAATGCTTGCTGTGCAGCACCAAGTGCTGGCGTATTCGTTGTAGCACCACAAAGGATACCAACCATGCTTGACATCGGTACATTCATTGCATATGAGAGCACGACAGACATAATGGTTCCCAAGAAGATAACGCCTAAACTCCACAGATTAAACAAGGTTCCTTCATGTCGGAAGGAGCCAAAGAAGGTTGGTCCTACACTCAGTCCGAGTGTATAGACGAAGATAACCAATCCGAAAGTCTCACAGTAGTTAAGCATCTGCTCATCTACCTGCAAGCCAAAACTACCCGCAGCGATACCAAAAAAGAATACAAAGGCAATACCAAGTGATATGCCTGCTACTCTAATCTTACCTAAGCCCAATCCCACTGTACAAACCAGCGAGAGGACCACGACTGCCTGTAGGGCAGAAGGAATGGCAAATAGTCCGTTAATCCAGTCCATAATTTATTGTTACAAGACACCAAGATACTTCTCCAAAGGGATTCCCCTGTTTTTGTCTTTGTTGTCTTTGTTGAGATCTATCAGTTTATAAACGCCATCAATAGCCTTCTGTGTACTTGGAATCAACTCTTCACCGTCTAACAGATGACCAATGAGGATTGCCGAGAAGATATCACCCGTACCTGGGAAATGTACTGGTATCTCGGTATAAGGTAGTGTAAAATACTTATCTGTTGCATGGTTATAACCTACAACAGACGGTGTACCATCAACGAGAATAGAAGTAATCATTGCCGACTTTGTACCTATCAGTCGCAAACCATCTAACAATCTTTTAGCTTCATCGAAACTAACTCCCTTCTCATCATACTTACTTGATGTAAGATAACACGCTTCTGTGTAATTAGGGAAAGTAAGGTCGGCTACGCTAATCATCTCTCGCATAGAGTTGATTGTTGCAGCTGTCACACCATTATAGAGCTTTCCTTCATCACCCATAATCGGGTCTACAAAGATAGTCGTACCACGTTCAGCCTGCTCACGACAATAGTCTGCTACCAGTTTTGCCTGTCGCTCTGAAGCGATAAAGCCCGTCGCAATCGCATCAAAGCTAAAGCCAAGTTCCTTCCATACTGGGAATACGCCTTTGATATAGTCGGTTGTCTCAAGGATATTGAACTTACCATAGTCGAGCGTATTGGATACCAACGCTGTAGGAAGGTTATAAACTGGATGTCCCAAGTAGGACAATATAGGAAGCATAGCTGCCGTTGCAACCTTTCCGTATCCTGCTATGTCATTAACGAGGAGTATATGTTTCTTACTCATTATATCTTTCTTAATTGGACTACAAAGGTAGTGCAAACCACATGAACGGCAAAATAAAAACCAATAAATCAGCATAATAAGTCTTGCTTTCCCTTTTCTGGCATGGTGTTGATGCTGCGCACGAGTGGTGCGGACGCCCCGCACACATCGTGCGGATGGTTAACACGCACTGTGCGGAGGGTAAACAGCAATGAGAAGGAGGCTTATATCAGCTATCATTTATGCCCTACAGAGCCACAATTCAGTTATTTTAGTTATACAAAAACAGCCCGCTACCATTGTTGGTAACGGGCTATTATATATAATAAGGTGTAAAACCTTAGTTCTGACTATCTATTGATTAAGCCTCAACTGGAGCCTCTGCAAGTTCCTTTGAACGCTTCTCAATCTTCTTACCCAATACGAGGTAAGCAACAGGAGATGCAATGAAGATTGAACTCAAAGTACCGATAATAATACCGATAATCATTGCAAATGAGAAGCTACGGATGCTATCACCACCGAGGATGAAGATAGACACGAGCACGATCAATGTTGATACAGATGTATTGATAGTACGTGAGAGGGTCTGGTTGATAGAATCATTGAAGATCTTTTGGATATCAGCCTTTGCAAGATTATGCTTGTGCTTACCCAAGTTCTCACGGATACGGTCGTAAACAACCACGGTATCGTTGATATCATAACCGATTACGGTCAAGATAGCACCGATGAAGGTCTGGTCTATCTCAAGTGAGAAACCAATCCAACCATAGCACAACGAGAAGCAACCGATAACGATTGTGGTATCGAGAACCAAACCAACGATTGAACCAACAGAGAAACCAATGTTACGGAAACGCAAGAGGATATACAAGAAGATGAAGAAGATAGCCAACAATACGCTCATGATAGCATTATAAGTAATGCTCTTAGCGATTGAAGGACCAACCTTTGCACTCTGAATAATAGAGCCACCCTCACGAATATCTGGGTTCTTGAAGTTCTGTACACTTGCCTGACTAACAAAGCCACCCTTCTTCAATGCATTGTAAAGGATTGTCTCAGCCTTGTCATCCTCAGCAGGATTGTTAGAATCAATATTGTAGTTGGTTGATACACGAACAGTCTTACCATCTGTACCCAATGCAATAACAGTTGTTGTAGCAGGCTTACCTGCATTCTCACCAACAGTATTTACAAAGGCTCCTTGCATCACCTTACGAACGTCCTCTACATGGGTAGGCTTGTTCAATGTGACAACATAGTTACGACCACCAGTGAAGTCAATACTGCGACTCAAGCCACGAACAGCGAAGCTGACAATACATACCAAGACAGCAACACCCCAAACAGTGAAGGTTGTCTTATACATGCTAAGGAAGTGATAGTTCTTATCCTGCATGAAGTTCTTAGAGAAGCTTGTTGTGAAAGTCTGATTCATCCACTTATCCTTGCTTACACGGTTCTCAAACACAAGACGTGTGAGGAATACTGCAGTGAAGAATGAGATAACGATACCAATGATCCAAGTAGTAGCGAAACCACGGATAGGACCAGTACCAGTCACAAGAAGAATCACACCAGTAATGAGTGATGTCAAGTTAGAGTCGAAGATAGCAGAGAAAGCATTTCCATAACCCTCACTCAAAGCCTGCTTCATACCCTTACCAAGTTTCAACTCCTCCTTAATACGCTCGTAGATAAGCACGTTAGCATCCACAGCTGTACCCAATGTCAACACGATACCGGCAATACCTGGCATAGTCAATGCCGACTGGAAGGACGCTAAGACACCCAACGTGAAGAAGAGGTTGGCAATCAAAGCAAGGTTAGCCATCATACCTGGAATGAAGTTGTACATGACAATCATGTAAAGCATCAAGAGTACGAAAGCAATAGCAAAAGAGATAAGACCCTGCTCAATAGACTGTGCACCAAGTGTAGGACCTACGACTTCCTCCTGTACAATCTTCGCAGGAGCAGGCATACGACCTGACTTCAATGTGTTAGCCAAGTCCTTAGTATCCTCAATTGTGAAGTTACCAGAGATAGATGACTGACCACCAGCAATCTCACCGGTAACGCGTGGGGCTGAGTAAACAACGCCATCGAGTACGATTGCGATTGCCTTACCTACATTTGCCTTTGTCAAAGCAGCCCACTCACGAGCACCTTCTGAGTTCATTGTCATGCTAACCTGAGGACGACCGTGCTGATCAAAATCGTCTTTAGCATCTGTAACAACGTCACCCTCCAATGGAGCACGACCGTCTGAAGTAGTAATCTTCAAAGCATAAAGACCATATACATTCTTCTTATTAAGTCCGTCTTCTGGCTTAGCGCTCCAAAGAAGCTTCAAGTCGCTTGGCAAAATCTGCTTAGCAAGTGAACCATAAATCATCTTATTGATAGCAGCTGTATCACGAACGTTTGCATAACCTACGAGGCTAAGTGCGTCACCAGGGATAGTCTGCAACATAGAGAGCAATGGGTGCATCTTCTTCAATGCTGCCATCTGAGCATCTTCACCCTTTACAGCATTGTTCTTGTTGAGTGCGAACTTTGGAGTTACAGCAGCCTTTGCCTGTACTTTCTTAGTAGAATCAGTAGCAGCAGTGTCAACCTTTGTCTCACCATTAGCCAAACGCTGGTCGAGCTGAGTGAGATAAGGAGTTATTTCTTGGTTGTTATAAGTCTCCCAGAACTCAAGGTTAGCAGAACCCTGGAGGAGCTTACGCATACGTTCTGGCTCACGAATACCAGGCATTTCAACCATGAGTCGGCCTTCCTGACCTTCCAACTTCTGGATATTTGGCTGTACAACACCATACTGGTCGATACGGTTTGTTACAACATTGTATGAGTTATCGATGGCTGAAGCAACCTCTTCACGGAGTGCTTTCTCAACCTCTTCGTCAGTACTCTGTGTGCTAACCTTGCCTTTGAGCTGCTGTGTAGCGAAAATCTCAGCAAGCTTATGACCCGGAGCGTCCTTGTGGAAAGCATCTACAAAGAGAGAGATAAAGTCCTTTGGACTGTGCATCTCTTCCTGCTTTGCTGTTTCCAAAGCCTTCTGATAAGCAGCATCCTGCTTGTGATCTGCCAAGAAATCAACAACATCAGGTACCGAAATCTCGAGTACAACGTTCATACCGCCCTTCAAGTCAAGACCAAGACCGATCTGTGTTTCAAGGCATTTCTGGTAAGAGTAGAGCCCCAAATACTTTACAGAATCCTTATAATCCTGTCGCGCAATAGGGTCTTTAATCGTTGCTGCCTGACCATCATAGAAGCTTGTCGCTACTGAAAATGACAGGTAGAAGATACTTGCGAGCGTCAAGAGAATGGCTACGCAAATTACTAATCCTTTGTTTTGCATTTTATTTGATTGTTTTTAATTATTGTTTCGCTACACTTGATAGACGTGCAAAGATAAGCAAATTTTCACACTTTGGGAAATTTATACCTTATAAATGTGTGTTTTTTAAGGTTTTGGGCGGTATTTAAGCCAACAATAGATGGGATAATGGTCGGAAGTAGTCACACTATTGTCGACCTTTGCCCCATACGACTCGAAATCGTCGGAACAAAAGATATGGTCAATACGGAAGTACATCCCACTTTTATGATAGCTTATTCCGGGTCCGTTTCCACTCTCAACAAAGCAGTCATTCAGTTCTTTTGCGATGGTTCGATGTGTGTAACTTAACGGACTATCATTGAAGTCTCCGCAAAGAATAACAGGCACTTTCTTATCAAGATATTTCTTAACATAACGTGCAACAGTCTCCGCTTGCGGTGCTCTACGTGCCGAAACGTCGCCTAACTTAGTGATTAAATGGACTGATTGTCTTTTCGCTTCGCCCGTCTTCAGTTCGCCTTTTACGAGTGTCTTAAACCCTTCTTTGTCGCCAGAACTCAATCCATTACTCTCGAAATGATTATTCACAACGAGTGTATTAGTCCCTTTAATATCAAGCATATAAGCCACACTCTGATTACTACTTGAGCCATATGGGATAGTATCTTGCCAAAGAACAGGATATTTACTCAGCAATACCATGTAATCAGCACCGGGTGCTTTTTTAATCATCAACTTGAAATATGGGTAGTGTTTCTTCAGTGTTGAGTAGATATGATCTTTGTCATCTAATGTCGCTTGTGCCTCTTGCAAACAGACAATATCTGCCTTACTCTTAACGATATAATCAACAATCGGATTCTTCTTAGCATCTGGCTCGCTCCATGAAGAGAACATAAAGACGTTATACGACAGTACTTTTATAGAGCCATGTGGCTTATCTTCAGGTATATTGAATGGCGAATACGTACGGATAGGACCATAACAGAGTAGGAAACCTAACAATGGCAACCAAATAGTACGTAATCGGAGAAAACACCAGACAACAAGGAATACAAAATTAAACACAAGGAGTATCGGAAAGCCCAGTCCTAAATTAGCCAACAAGGGGTAATCAACAGGATTAAACCTACCTATATTTCCGACAAACAACATCATCAGAATCACGATGATATTGCCTGCCAACAACATTCTATATGTAAGCTTCTTAAATTTACTAAACATCTTAATTCAAAACATTCAGGTGGTCCCTACCCCTGTATTTTTAAGCTTTACGAATAAAATAAATAATTACCAAGTGGTTATATAAAAAGCAGATAGACTTGAAGTTATAAAAAGTCCCTATCCACTCATATTCTAACAAGTTGCTGATTAATAACATTTTTGTTATAATCAACAACTCATTTATTTGTCAATCGACCAGCGACTTAACTTTTACTACTATCAAAGAGCATTTGTTTCTCGTCTTTTGTCAAGCTATCGTAACCACTCTTACGAATCTTATCAAGGATGCGATCAACTTCTTCTTGCTGTTGTTTTTTTTGGGCATTGTAATCCCAATCACTTCTATTATTAGCATTATTGCTCTGAGAAGTGTTCGACCAAGACCCACTGTTGCCATTCGTAGCATTACCAGTATCACGCCCTCCACGTTGTTCCCACGTATTCTTCATACGATCAAAGAACTGATGTCCCCGATTCATACCGAAGTCTCCATAGCCAGAATATGGATGCTTCTTCCAATAACGGATAAGAATAAAACCAAAAAGCATACCACCTAAGTGTGCCAAATGCGCCACTCCATCATTGCTTGTGCCTATCGCAGAGAACAATTCTACCACGATTGAACCCATAACAATCCACTTAGCTTTAATAGGAATAGGGATAGGAATAATGAACATACGCTCTTCTGGGAATAGCATTCCGAAAGCAAGTAGCACGCCATAGATGGCTCCTGAGGCACCAACAGTGTTCATCATATTCAGATAAACATTCATAGGAAGAACTGTAGTACCGATTCTCACGGATTCAAAATGAGCCAATCCCTCTACGAGATACGTACCATATTGTGCCAACTCCTGACAAAGTCCAGCACCAACACCACAGACAATGTAATAAAAAAGGAACTTCTTTGGACCCCATACATTCTCAACAACCATACCAAACATCCACAGCATAAACATGTTCATTAGGATATGTGTGAACCCACCATGCATGAACATATAAGTGAAGAACTGCCAGATACGGAAGTCAGAAGCTAAAAAGAAATGTAAACCAAGAATATCATTCAAATCAATATTCAATCCTCTTAAAACGTATGTGGCTATAAACACCAGAATATTGATAATAAGAAGATTCTTTGTTACAATAGGTATATTTCGCATTTTACGTAATGTCTTATTCTTTACAATATATCATTTAAACAATGCAAAAATACGAAAATCTCTCGGTATTAAGCAGAAAATAAGCGAGATAACGACTTTTTTTTATAAAATTCTACACTTTTCCCATGATTTTATTTGTTTTATAAAAGGAAACAGCTATATTTGCAACATAATCTTGTATATCACTCATAAAATTAATCAATAAATAAATCAAAATTATGAACAAAACAGAATTGATCGAGAAGATTGCAGCTAACGCTGAGATTAGTAAGGCTGCTGCTAAGAAAGCTTTGGATGCTACTACAGAAGCTATTAAGGAAGCACTTGCTGCTGGTGATAAGGTACAGCTCGTAGGTTTTGGTACTTTCGCTACAACTGAGCGCCCAGCTCACGAGGGTATTAATCCAAGATCAAAGGAGAAGATTAAGATTGCTGCTAAGAAGGTTGCTAAGTTCAAGGCTGGTGCTGAGTTGGCAGACGCAGTAAACAAATAATATGTAAAGATATTACATAATATATTAAGGCAAGCCACGGGCTTGCCTTTTTTGTTTTATTAGCTTACATTCTTTGTTTCATAGACTTGCCTCCTTGTTTTATGAAAGTCTAAAGAGCATCTTACCATAGGCTTAAAAAGTCCTTCCGTTAATAGCATAGATTGGAAAAGATAAAGACTTATCTACTCGTATGGTATAATTATCCCAATTTAGATAGCCTTACAAGCGGACATAAACTATAGGAGAAAATGCAAAGTGACACGATGTCTATTCATCTTCCATAAACATCCCATCCCTATACCTTTGAATTTTGTAAACTATTTTCACTCAACTCAAAACCAACACATGCTCTTTTGGCTTCTAAAAGACGCCTAATTGACTTGCAAAAGACGCCCTTTAAGACCCTTACTAACGCCCTTTTGAAGTCCAATTAAGCACCTTTTCTCACACCACTTTATAACCAACTGACTTCCTGTTAGTTACAAACCTGCTTTTTACGCGTATTTTTATCCTTATTTATAGATGTTTTATTTGAATTTATGTAACGATTTTTCAAAACCCGCTCGACCTCTTTGAAGAGTTAAAAAGGAAAAAGGTCCTCCAAGTCAGAAACATGATAATTGAATAGAAAGACCTTTTCCAATAACGAGTTAGATTGTATTTTCAATAACTTAAGGGTGCACCCCTGCAGCTATCCACTATAAAATACTCGTCTGTTTATTCCCCTCATGCTGTACTTTCTTGTCTATTTCTTTATAGCTTTTACCCTTTGACAACCTCCAACTAAACCTCAGTGTTATCATATTGCCCAAGTCTCTGCTGCGATAAATAGACTCTTTATAGAGGTTTTCATTCAGTACTTTACCACGCTGTATAGCGGGATGTTGCTGGAAAGGATGCTGCATAAAGAGTGACAGACTACACGTTTTCCACCTGTAACTAACGCCCAAATAGATTGCTGGACCATTCCTTCCCTCATGCTCTCCTTCAACAAATTTCCAACCATTATCGGCATATCCCGTGAGTGTCCAGCGTCCAAGATAAGCCTGAATATTACCACCATAGTTGTAACTTGTAAGATGATGACGATACAGACTGCTGATATTAAAAAAGCGATTGATACCTCCGAAAAGTGTTACAGACAAACGCTCTGGTACAACATCATACCTAAGATAGTTCTGAACAACAAACATCATGATATTACCAATGTTCTGTTGTGAATAAAGAAACTCATCTGTTGCCGTACGTTCATACACACTCATATTGCTCCCAAGGACACGTCGGTACTCCATATTCATACCACAGCTCACACGTTTACCATTATAACTTACATCAATAATATTCTTAAGAACCCGAGAAGGTTGCAAATTAGGATTTCCAACCTTCCATTCACGGCTATTATCTCTGATTCTTGCATCGCTCACCATAGCGTATGAAGACACACGACGATAGGTTTCAAAGGTGTAACGTGCATTTAATCCTGTCAAAATCTCGTAATTCAACGTGAGTTCTGGACGGAAAGTCCAGTAGTCAAAGCTATAGTTTTCCTGCGAATAGGTCTTATTAGCAACCCCAATACCTGCCGAATAGCCTATTCGTTTCCACCGTCCTTTCACCTCAGAGAATAGATAAAGTTCTCCTCTCCGCATCTTGTTAAGAGCAGATACATCGCCAGTATATTCATTATTCGTAAACGACACCGAGTGTTCCAGACCTGCAGAAAGGGTGAAAGGCTTGAGTTTATTCTCATAAATAGCTTCACTCTCCAGCGACCAAGTACGCCCATCAACATCATAGGCATAATCTCCTTCTTCTCCATTATATCCTCGCTTGTCCGTATAAATACTTGAGCCAACAACATTAGCTGTAATACTCTGATGGTTACCAAGCTGATGAAAGAAGTAAAGATCAAGAGTTGGAGAGAAGTCACTTGACACATTAATTGTCCGATAAGTCTGCTCTACTGTTCCATCCCGATACTCAAAATCAGCATAATTACCGGGCGTATTGCCTCCTCCCACTGACAGATTTGCTTGGAAAACATACGTAGCCGAGTCTGCAAGACTGTACTTTATCTCAAACTGATTACCAAAACGACGACTCCTGCCAGCAGTCTGATTGCGTGAAACAAGATAATGACTTCCATTGTTCAAGGTATAATCAGCCGTTTCTGAAGACCGAAAACCACGATGGTCATTATAAGAAGAATTGAAGGTTAAAGCCAGTTCTGAATTCTTATGATTGAGCTTTGCATAGACCGTATTATCCCCATTCAACGTTGTGACAGCATTCGATAAGTCAGCCCCAAGCACGTAACCAGTGGTGTTACGCTTTGTCCGAATATCAATGACATAGCCTATTCCGTCACCATATCGAACTCCCGGATTATCGATGAAATCAATGTTTTTCACAAGTTTTGGGTCCAATGAAAGTAAGTCTTCTTTACTTGCCAAAGTGCCATTCAACCTAAGCTGAACAGTTCCATTGTTCGTTAAAGGAACAATGGTACGCATCACCTCGTCTACTCTGATACGTGGAAGAGACAGCTTTCCAAGCAGACTATAACCGTCCGTTGCCGCTTCTCGTTGTGCATCAGACGGTACAATCAGCATGCCATCAAGCTTTTTCGTCACTCGTGCAGCCTCAACTGTCACCTCTTTCATCTCTACACTCTTTGCCGTCTCACTGTTTCCTTTCTCATTCTGGGCACCAACAGGAAGTGCAAGAAAGCATAACAACAGCATCCATAAACCTTTTCTCATAGTCTTTGTTTTTTGCTACAAAGATAGAATTCACCTACTATCAGGACAAAAATAGACACTGACAATTACCTGACAATAGCTTTAACCTCTAAATAACCATATTCTTTAAGCGATAAACTTCCGCATAATTCGAGAAAGTTCATTAAGCTCTTATACGCGTATAAATGTAGTATTAAATTAGAGAAGGATATTTGTATTTTTCAAAATAATCATTTATATTTGCAGC
>FLSK01376650.1_pt1 | contig 13429 bp, 15 predicted proteins | sample 1550541 | NCBI WGS metagenome assembly FLSK01 (sample SAMEA4031773, study PRJEB14383) | metagenome | biome: human; feature: oral; material: saliva | place: Philippines | collected 2014
AATGATTTAATAGATACTCTTAATACAGATAAAGGAATAGATTTAAGAAAATTAATATAAACAATAAAGGTATAAAGTCTTAATTGACTTTATACCTAAATTAATAAGGAGAAAATATGACAGATATAGTAGGTACACCTGAAAACCTAACATCACAAAGTTTATTTATTGAAGAGTATAAATTGACAAAAATACATATTTCTACTACAGAAAACAATAATGGAGTATTAGAAAAAGATGAGAATAATAACAATCTAAATAGTAAATTAAATGTAGGAGATGTAAAAATTGAGAGTGTTATAGGAGTTATTACTGATAATTTACTTCTGTATACATCAGATAAAAATAAATATATGCTTATTAATAGCTCCTCTAATAATACCTCTTATAAAATGGTATGGGATAAGCCTATAATGTATAAAATAGGTGCTAAAACCTTATATAATCAAACTCTAAATTCTAATCATACAATTAATCTACCTAATACATATTCTTTATTTGCTCTATATATAAATAATAATAGAATACAAGAAAATGAATTTACTGTAGTAGGACAAGTCATAACTTTATCTACTAAATTAGTAAAGAAATTAGATTTAGTATATAATACAGTAAATATGGTAGTATACCCAACTAATCAAACAATAACTACTCCAATAGAACTTCATTATTTGAGTGTAAAAGAATTTTTCAATGCTACTACTTTTAGAGATGAAAGTTATTTCAATAATAATAACATTAGAGAACATATCAATTATGAATCTTTTAAATATGATGAAGAGATAACAAATGAAACCTATGGAAATGATAGAAGAAAGAACATATTAAGAACTAATATGATAGCTAAAATAAATATATCTTATTTTGTAGGAGAACACTTTTTAGATTTTGCTAATGATTTATTAGGTAAAACTTTCAGAATCATAATAAACCACCCAAATACTAATAGTATGGAGATATTTCCTAATTGTGTAGTAACAAGTGGCTATAAAAAAGATTATGCCAAAGAGAAAAATACAGTAGAGGTTGAAATACAAACAGATGGTAGATATGAAATAAAATTTGAAAATCAACCTACATTAGTAAATAGACCTTACAATAGTGGTACTTATAATAATGGTATTTATGGTTAAAACTATTTGACAATATACTTCTTTTATGGTATAATGAAATAAACTAGAAAAGTCAAAGATAACTTTTCTAATAGAATCAACAAAACAAAATTTGCTAATATTTTATAAGGAGATGAGAGAAAAATAGTAAAATATAAATATAACAAAGATGGAGAACTTTTAATAGAATTAGAGAGCTTATATAGAGAATTAGGACTATTGAATAATGTTGATAATTTTCATAAACAATTTCATTTAGGACACATATCTAATGTACTTTCTAATAAATGTAAAAAATATGAATGGTCAGATTATTTAACTAAAAATGAGTATACTAAATTAGTAAATGGATATGATTCTGATAAATTGACTTATATTTTGGAAGAAATAGAGAAACAAGAAAATTATTTAAACAATAATACTTTATTAATTGTTAATGAAAGCATAAGTATTAAAGAATATAGAGGTCAAAGAGTTGTAACTTCTTGGGATATTGCTAAAGTACATAAAAGAGAACCTAGAGAAATAAATCAAAATTTTAACTATATTAAAAATAGATTAATACTTAATGAGGATTATTATTTAATTTCAAAAGAAAAATTAGCTGAATCAAAAATTTTGATTCAGGAATTTATACCTAATAATGTTAAGGAGATACCATTGTTTACAGAACAAGGGTATTTAATACTAACAAAAACTTTTAATGATGATTTGAGTTGGGAAGTTCAAAGACTATTAGTAAAAAGTTATTTTAAATTAAAAGAGATAGCAGAATCACAATCTAAATTTAAACTTCCTACGACTTATGCAGAAGCTTTGAGAGAATTAGCAACTGTAGTAGAAGAAAAAGAAAAATTAGAGATAGAAAATAGAGAGATGAAACCTAAAGTAGAATTTGCAGACACTTTCTTATTAAATGCTAAAACAGATATTTCTATGGGAGAATTTGCTAAACTCACTGAAAAAGAATTTGGTATAGGTAGAAATACTATGTTTAGTCTATTAAGAAGTTTAAAAATTTTAATGAGTAATAACTTACCTTATCAACAATATATGAAATATTTTACAATAACTGAGGGTATTAAGAATGGTAAAGATTACTTAACTACTTTAATTAAAGTAGAAGGTCAAGCATATTTATTGAAAAGACTTAAAAAGGAGTTGAGTAAATAATGTATGAAATAAAAACATTAAAAAATAATTATGTTTGTTATTGTGAGGGTACTCATAATGTAGCTTACACACAAAGAAACTATAAAAAAACAACAACAATAACAGGTAGAATTATTACAGAAAAAGTAGCAAATAGAAAATATATTACAATAACCATAGCTAAAATGCTAGAGAGTCAGTACAATACTTTAGTTGATATATTTAATTATTCCAATGATGAGATTATATTAACAGATTTAAATACAAATGAAATATTTACTGATTTATTCATAGATGGAGATGAGTTAAGATTAAATAAAGGTACTTTATCTGAAACTGAAAATAATGAGATAACTTATTTTAGTGGCGATATTATATTAATGGAAAGGGGATAAATGAATAGAAAACTAGCAGAAAGTAATAATATTACATTAAATAGTCTTATAGCACTTTCAAATATAGATATTAAATTAAAGCCTATAGATACCTATATACATTCTGTAATAGGTTTAGATACCTTAGTATTACCTATAAGACTTGAAGAGCCTACAACAGACTATTTAGGAAAGTATTTAGTAGTAGGAGATGAAATTGTTAAAATCAATACAATAAATAACACTACACAAGATATTATTAATGGTAAACAAACTAATACTTGTCAAATAAATGTTATTAGACAACAATTTTATACTCAAGCTACAGAAACTCTAATAGATAAACATTGTAGATTAGTAACTATACTTACTTATGATAATCAAGGTTCAAATATTTTATCATACTCTTTTACAGACAGTGCTACAAATACTAATTCTGATTTATTTTCAGTAGAATTATCTAATGGAAGTTTAATTTTTACAGATAACTTTCAAAGATGGAGTCCACTATCTACTATACAAGAGTATCAAGTCCATAATAAAAAAACTATAGTATATTTTTTTAAAGGACAAAATAATGATATGATTCTAAAAAATTTAGGTATAGTAGAGAAAATAAGTTTTTCAAGTGGTACATCTAGTGAAATTAAAAAAATAACTTTATCTTTAAAAAGTTATTTATATAAATGGTATAATCAAGATGTATCTAGTATACAAGTTTTAAAGAATATTCAACCTAAAGAGTTCTTTAAGACTATTTTTAGTTTAAAAGATAATGAGGTTTATTATGTACAAGGTGTAGACCCTACAAAAATAATTACTGTAAACAGAGTAGCTTTAAAATCATTTAAAAAAGTTAGTGAATTATTAAAAGAATATTGTAAACATTCTACTATCAGATTTACTTTCGATAAATTTGAAAGAGTGAAAATATTTACAGATTATTTTGTAGATAATTTACAAGCAAATGACCATTTTAACACAAATATAAGTGATATTATGGTAAATGACGATAATAAATTAATATTTAACACTGTAAAAGGGGATATTTATTCTAATTTACCCTTATACAACTTTGATGATTTAGATAGATGTTATGTTAATTTTAAAAAGAAATTACCTAATGCTTTTATGTCAAATGAAATGTTAGGTTTTAGTGGACAAACTTATTATCCTTTAGAAATCACTATACCTAATAATGATTTATTTGAAACAAGTGCAATAGGAGATTATGTGTTAGCTAAATGTACTTTTGCACCTTATACAGAATTTTATGGTAGGGTTATATTGAAAGAAGCACCTAATAAGGTTAAATTAACATTCTTTGCTTGGGATAAAGATTATCGTTTATTAGTTCAAGGTAAGGAAAAGTATATAAATAACTTATTGAATACAGTATCTAAGCCTATGGATTTATATTATGTAAGATTTGAATTACCCGATATATTTAGATTTAATAGAAATATTGGAGGACAATCAAGAGAATTTGCTTTAGATTATCCTATTTTACCTAGAGTGAATGGAGAAGCTTTATATAAAGAAGATATTGATATTACCTTTGGTAGTGCTAGTAATTTAAAAGTAGGTAGTTATAGTGGTACAGTAGAAGATATTAATAAAATATTTGGAGTATGGGATAACCAAAATTTACTATATAATATGGAATATGCACAATCACATAGTTCTACTACATACCCACCTATCTATTTACTATCTAATCACATAAAAGAGAAAAGATTAGATGAGGGTTGGGTAGCAGAATATACCTCTTTTGATAACTCAGATATTCAATTAACTGTAGAAGAGAATGTAAATAGTGATAAAAATATAGATGCTACACTTACTTTAATAAATACTAGAAATGTAACAACATCTCAATTATTAGTTGCTCAAGAAATAGATAGAAAAGGTAATCACTTTTTAAGAGTAGACAATATAGACTTATATCATATAGGAGATGTTTTAATAGTAAATAAACCTACTGATAACCCTACAGAACAGGAATTAGAAGAGTATAATAATACTTTTAAAGGTATTAGATGGACAATAAAAGGTAAATATTCAGAAACAGTAGGAACAGAAACTCATCACTATATAATGTTAGATAGTCCTTTTGCTAAGAGAAATTATGGTAAAAAGTATAAATTTACTAAATTTCCTAATGAAAGTGTAGTATTTTTACAAGAGTTATATATAAAAGGAAACCCAATTATACAACATAAACAATCTTTTGTAGGTATATCTAGTGCTAGAACTTTATCAGGAGAGAGTTCAAAATCACTTTATGAAGAAAAGAAATATGATTTAGGAAGTCAAGGTTTATTAGAAAAAACTGAATTAGAAAAATTGTTAGGATATATACTAAATAACTACAATTCTACCTCTAATGAAACTACTAAGTATAAACTACCTTTAAAAATGTTTAATGCCCTACATATAGAGCCTTTAGATATAATAACTATAGATGACCCTTTATTTACTAACATCAATAAAGATACATATAAATGGGTAGTCTTATCTGTAACTATAAATTCTGATAGTAATAATGTAGATTTAGATTGTTTAAATATAAATAAGTTAAATACTAAACCTTATTCCTTAGATATTAAGAATGTATTAGAATATAAACCTATAGAGATACCTAGATACTCTAATACAGGTACTGAAAATCTAGGAAATGGACAATCAAATTCAACAAAAGATAATGATGTAGGTCAAATATGGGTAGCTAAGATAGATGAGCAAGAGTTTACTGCCATTGTAGAAAAATATAACAATGGTTATATATGGTTTAAAGGTTTTGATGGTACTAAACAAGCAGAGTATAAAGATAAACTATTTGGTAAAGGAGTAGAATTTGTAGTAGACATTAATGGAGAGATGATATTAGTAAATTCTGATTTACAATATCGTGCTATGATTAGAAAAAGACAAATGTATGCTACAAACTATAATGAGATTTTAGCAGGACAAAAAGTAAAATTCTTAGCTATCACTATACATACAGATGTAGATGGTACTTTATATGGTAGAAGAATACATATAGGAGATAATAAAAACTATTTCCACTACGATATGATTAACGGAGCAACTTTTAGAGGAAACTTTGAGGTAGGAGAAGCTAACAAAAATTCTAGTAATGACCTTTATAATGCTTTACAAAATAATAAAGTATTTAGAGATAGTAGTAAACCTATAAATAGTGCTACAGTAAGACTTAAAAAAGGAGATATTTGGTATGATACATCTGATGGTAATAGACCTTATGTATATGATGGTGCTAATTGGGTAGATAGTAGAGATGGTGGTTTAGAAAATAATATTGAATTTTCTAAAATAATATATGCAGATGAACCTCAAGTCATAGGAGTACAAGAGAATGATTTTTGGGTAGATACAAATGATAATAATAACATATATATAAGAAAGAATAATACTTGGGTATCATTCTATAATGCACCTACTTTTGCTAAAACAGGACAAAAAGTATTTCATCAAACAAATGAACCTGTATCAGATTTTAACTACCAATTACAAGAAGGAGATATATGGTTTAGTTCTGAAACTGGGTTACTTCGTAAATCTTATAGACATAATAGATGGGAAGATATTAGAGAACCTTATATTATAGATACTTTTAATGGTAGATATTTATTTATAGGAGAAAATATACCAACTACTTGGAGAAATGATGATATTTATATAAAACACTCTACTAAAGAAGTATACTTAAATGTAGGTGGAAATGCTCAATTAGTATCTAATAATGTAGTATCTGTAGGAAGTAATAAGATATATTTTAGTGATAGTTACCCACAAGGTACATTTATAGATAAAGATTTATGGGTGGATACAGATAATAATTATACTATATACTTTTATTATAACAATAAATGGAATAGTAGTTTTAATAATATTAATCAGTATGTTCAAGATAGCATTAATTTATCTAAAAGTGTAGTAAAATATGCAAGTGATACTATAGCTAAGATAGAGAATATAGGTGGAGATAATAAAGTTACTCCTATAGAAAAACAAGCATTAAAAAAAGAACTTGAAATATTAAAAGCTAATCATACTGTATTAAAGAATAAAGCAGATGTATTAGGTATAAATACTACTCAAATGGAAACTTTTAAAAATGCTATTATAACTTATTTAACACCTTTATTTACTAATATGAGTGTAACATCTAATGTAGTATCAGATGATTTGAGAAAAGTATTTGTAGATTATTATGAGAAATATAATGATATTATGACTGAAATAGTTAAGAAGTCATCAGAAAAGGCAAAAGAGGAAGCTATAGCAGATGTAGAATCAAAAATAAATGCTATAAAAAGTTTAGTAGAGCAACAAGCAGATGGACAAATAGAATCTTGGTATCAACCTACTGACCCTGCTACCTCTTGGACAACATCTGAATTAAAAACTAAGCATAAAGGGGATTTATGGTACAATACTAATAATGAAACTATGCAAAGATATGATGGTTCTACTTGGCAATTAATTCAAAACACTACAGAAGATGAGGTTGCTAGAAATCTTGCTAGAAGTAAAAGTAAAATTTATACAACAACACCTACTATACCTTATAAGAGAGGAGATTTTTGGGTAAATAATTCAGAGTTATATATTAGTACAACGGATAGAGATTCAGGTGCATATAACCCATCAGATTGGGTAAAAGCTACAAAATATACAGATGATACTAAAGCTAATGCAGTAGAAACTAGAGTATCACAAGGTAGAATAGTTTTAAATGGAAACACTACTGTCAATGGCGATTTTAAAGTTAGAGGACAAAATGTAGAAATAAATAGTAATACAGCTATTACAGGTACATTGCAAATATATAGTGGTTTAGGTTTAATAGTATACAATGGAACATCAGATGCTACATCAACAAATAAAGTTGTGATAGCACAAGGAAAAATTGAAGTATGGGAGAGAACATAATATGGGGTTGTGGTATAGAACAAAAGCATTTAAAAAAGTAGATATTATTAAGGTAAGGGTGGAAACACCCTTTAATATTAACACTCAGACTAGATATACTCATTGGGATGAGCCTGAACTGTTTGTTACTTATGCTCATTATAAGGGTAAACTTAGAATAACAGACTCTGTTCTAGGAATACAAGGAAGTTACCCTACTTACACTGTAAAAATAGGTAATACTCAATATGTAGACACTACCTCAGAAGCCTATGTATTAATATTTGAAAAAGATACAGGATACTATAATTTTAATTTAGAACCGCCTAATTATACTAAAAATTGGCAAAAAATGTATACTTTACATACATTTAGTAATTACACTTTAAATGCTAGTAATGATTTTACATTTATATTACCTAAAAATGCTAGTACAGTTTTAGTATTTCCTACTTTTAAATACTTAAATATACCTTTAGGTTTAATGGGTTATTATTTTCAAGTAACAAAAGTTAATAATAGGTCTTGGAAAGTTCAACCTTATATGAGATACTCTAATAAATGGGATACTTATACTTATACTAACCAAAACAATATATCTTTAACTTTAACTAATAGTAGTAATGTGTTAGTCAATAGTTATTTTGGTGTAGCTTATGAAGATGTACAAGATATGAATATTTCATTAAGTTTAGATGGTGCTAATCATACTGATGTTGTGAATAAAAATACTTTTTTACCTACTGCTCTAGCTAACAAGTATGCAGGTGTAACCCCTAGAGAATATCAAATTTATACAAATATGGTACAAAATCCTACATCAAGTCTAAGTATATCGTATACTGGAGGTAGTGGTATTTCTGCTAGAAATACTGTAGTAAGGGTTCTTAGAGTAGGAGATTCTTATGTTCCATATACAGATTGTGAATTGGAGGTGTTAGTTTTATGGGTTGGGTAAAAGTATCTAAATGGAGCAAATACAATATGTATCAACATAATTCTCAAGTAGAAAATTTAAGAATTACACCATCTCAATTCTCTAATGGAGTACCTTTTGAGAATCCTAAAGTATTTTCTTCAACATCTAATATGGTGTTTGTAAGAGAAGGTATATTTGATAATAAAGTTATAAAGAATAGTAATGATGATTTTGTTTTAACTAAACTTACAACAGATATGGGTTTTCATAGCCAAATGTTACCAATATTTTATTTAACTTATAATGCTAGAGGGGGTAATGCAAATTATACTGTAAATCTAAATATAGATGCTAGTCAACAAATATATATGTTAAGATTCTATTTTACTCAAAGTATGAGTGTATTTCACACAACTACTTCAAGTGCAAATAATAAACCTCCTATAGAATTAGGTATGCAAGTAAAAGGAAATGGAAATACATATGTTAATTTAGCTAGTAGAGGACAGTGGGATAGTTTTAATTCAACTCCTTTTTATGCAGGTAGATACACACAATATGGTTCTGAGGTAGTTACAGAAGTTAGACATAAGATATGGGAGTATAAAAATTTGAATGGACTTCCTACACAAACTTTAACTATAGAAGCCTATCCAGTAAGTTTACCTAATAATTTTAGTATAACAGACCAATTCTTTTCTTATATAAGTTGTAGAATAGACATCTACACTAAGGGAAATCATTTATTGCCTAGTTCTAATCAAATATTTATATATGAAGATAAATAAAGAGATATTATCTCTTTATTTTTTTTATTTTAGTATTGACAAAATTTTCACAATATGATATAATGAATTATAACAATTAAAGGAGGAAATAAAATGGCAAATAAAAAAGACAGAAAGATATTAAAAGCAATAGTTGATAGAATGAATGTTTTAGGTATAGTACATCCCTTTAATGATTATAATAGTTTTCAATTACTACAAAATAAGAAGGACATAATACAATATATTCAAAATTATTATATAGATTTAGATTGGATTAGTGATAAGTTTATACCTATGGATAGTGATTTAAGATTTTTAATAAGTATATTATTATAAAAGGAGAGTGATAATATGATAATAATAACAAGTATGTTAGTCAGTTATGTCGCAATAGCAGTAGTATTTATAAACAAACTATAGGGAGGTGTAATGTATGAATTTATCTAACTTACAAAAGAAATACAAAAATAGAATAAGTGAAAGAGTATTAAGAGAGATAATACAAAAGGCAATTTTAAGGCAACCAATAAGATTGAGATTTAGAGAAGTAGAATGTATTGGACTTTTAGTGGAATTAGGGTATAGACAAACACATTATACAATATGGGAAAGTAAATAAAAAAAGGAGAGTGATAAGAATGACAATAGCAATATTAAACACACCAATATTAACAGGAGAAGGAACTTATAAACTAAGCAACATAACACTAGAACAAGCACAAAAATTAGTAAATGAAAATGATTTTGACAGTTACATAGGACATCAAGCTACATCAGAAATTCTATCAATATTATTAGGAACAGAAATACCAATGAACAGACAACAATTTAAACAAGAAGTTGGACAAAAGGCATTAATATTTAAATTAAACAGTAGATTACAAGAAGGACAAGTATTAACAACAACTCAAGAAATAGAATCTATAGGCTATACATTTCAATTATTAGAAAGAAAGCAATAACTAGAATAACTAGGGGGTAGAAATACCCTCTTTTTTTATATTCTCCAATAAACACAACAAAATCTAACAACACTCTCACAAGCCATATAAACGATTTTAACAGTCATAGGTATGTAATTATACCTCTCATAAAATAAAACTCGTTAAAAAGGCTCTCATAAGGTCAAAATAAAATGAGTAAATACAAGGAAAGTTGTATATGTTCTTATTATATGATAAAAATAAGCATAAAAAGAACAAATAATACTTGACATATTAATAGGAATATGATAGAATAAGATATAAATTAATAAAGGAGATGAGAGAATGAGAACAAATAGAGAAATAATAGAAGCATTGAAACAAGAGATTGAGAGTGTAAGAGTACACTATAACATACCCTTAGATAAGATAAATAAAGGTATAATGTATGCTAATGGTAATGATGGTACAGAATTTGATGTATTTATGAATGATAGTTTATGTGAATTAGGAAAAGTCTATGTAGATACAAATGAATTTGCTATAAGATGTTATGTAAGAGGAGATGGTAAATTACAAATATTTGCACACCCAATAGTAGAGGGTAAAGTAGTAGATTGGGGAGAAGAAATAATAGTCTATGACTTTATAACTTTAGAGGAGTTTAAGAACTTAGCATCATATTTAGTCAAATATACAGACAATAAAAACATATATGATAGAGAATTAGATGAGTCTACATTAGATAAAAGATATAAGAAATTATTTGTAAAATATAGACCTACATATTTTTAGGAGAGTGATAGAATGAAATACAAATATTTTACTAGAGAATATGAAACAATAGCAGATATAAAGAAACATTTTAGAGAATTAGCTAAGATATATCATAGTGATTTTGGTGGTACAGATGAGCAATTCAGAGAATTATACAGTGAATATGAGTACCTAATAGAACACTTTATAGAAAAGCAATATAAAGATGTTAGAATGTCTGAAATGGTTAAAGCATTAATAAATGAATTAATGTTTTATGAAGATATGGAATTAGAAGTAGTTGGAGATTGGCTATGGGTAGATACAAGTAGAAAGAATGATACACTATTAAAGGGGTTAGGGTTCTTTTGGTCATCTAAACATAAGAAATACTATTATAGTGGGGATACAGTTAAAGTTACTAAGTGCAGTAGCTATTCTATGCAAGATATGAGAAATATGATGGGTAATAAAAAGATAGGTAAGAAAAAAGAAAAAGAAGAGAGATTATTAATAGGGTAGGAGGTATAATATGATAATAACAACATTAGCAAGTTATAAATATGATAAAAGGGGTTCAGAGATAAGAATGACTATATTCGCTTGGAATAAGAAAGACATAATAGCCAGAGTTCTTTGGCAAGATAAGAATAACACCCAAGAGTTAGGAGAGGGTATATTAACTTTTAATTGTTATAATGGAAATAAGTATAACCTACATAGAGATAGAGTAGAAAGAATCAAAGATAAAGTTAGATTAAATATAGATTGTATATTACAACATATAATAGAAGATGAGGTATTTAGTTGTACATTTCAAGATGATGTGTTATAGGGGTAATGTATGAGAAATTATTTAGATGATTTATTAGATTATTATAGTATTGATAGAACGGATAAAGAATGAATATGGGTAAAAACAAATAAGGGTGCTATAGTACCCTTTAATTTTGATAATAAAAAGGAGGATAATATGAAAGAGAGAATAAAAGTAGATTTTTATGAGAGAGAAGATAACTTATATGAGTGGACTTTAGAGATTTTAGATAATGAATATGATTATAGTAAACTTGGGTATAAGATATTACATATAAGTGGTTATGATTATATATTAGTAGCCTTAAATGATAATAGAAATGATACCAAAATATATTCTACTACAAATAAAATATATTACTATGATACCTTAGAAATAAAAGAGATTGTAGAAGAGATAAACAGAGGTTACTATTATATAGATATATCTGATAAAGTAAAGATAGCAATAGATTATGATAGAGATTTAGACATAGATAGAACTAGAAAGAGATTAAATAATTACTTTAATAACTATAAAGAAGCACAAGATAAATATGATAAGATAATAAATATACTAGGAGTAGACAATGAAAACTAAAGAAGAAATACAAGAGGAATTTAATTATTTATTAGATTTACTATTTGAAGAGATTAAGAAATTAAACACATTTAAAACTAATGACATATATAATAGAATAGAAACTCTAAGTGAGAAAATTAAAATGCTAAGATGGGTATTAGAGGATTAAGTTATGAGAACAGAACAAGATATTAGAAATAAAATAAAAGAACTAGACATAGAACTACAACAAGAAATAGATAACTTATATGGTTGTAAAGAGAATAATATGTACTCTGAAATACCTAGAATAGATAAGAATATAGAATTACTAACTAATAAAATTTATATATTAAAATGGGTATTAAATGAATAAAAATATTTAGGAATATGCTTGACATATTCCTTTTTATATGATATAATGATTATGTAATCAAGTAAGAGAGTAGGAGCGAAATCTCAAAGATTACAAGGACATTGGTAAATGAATAGCAGACTTACTTTGTAGACAATTAGGAGCTACCATAGATATAGGAGTAAGAATATGATAGAGTTATTATGCAGATAATATCTATGAAAGGTAACCTATACTTAGTGAAATCAGAAAGTATCAATAGGACAAAGGCTTAGGCTAGGAGGAATTGAGATATTAGTAAGAAAGTAGCTAAGATATGATAGAGAGATGTTCAGAAATAGGACAAAATGATAGGAAATAATACAGAATGAGAGAAAAATGGACAAAATATAGGAAAATAGGACAGTAGGGGAGGGTATGATAGAGGTAAATATAGGGGAGGATATATAATGTGTGTATATAATAAGGGGTTCGGCAGGTCGAGGCGAGGACACATCCCCCATTATTCATTAGTAAGTTTAACATCTCTATATCCCCCATTATTTATACATCAATCCCTATCTCTATCTTATGTAACTATATCACATTTACTACCCTAAATATTTGTTTGTGTTTTACAAACATTTATAAATCTAACTTGTATTAACCAAACACTTACAATATTTGAATTTCGTTGCACTCAATTATTATAATGGTTGACATTTTAAACTATTGGTAAATTCTATTGTAGGTTACTTTCCACAAGCCGTTAGGCGAAGTGTTCGTAGTTAAGG
>FLSK01376783.1_pt1 | contig 13422 bp, 13 predicted proteins | sample 1550541 | NCBI WGS metagenome assembly FLSK01 (sample SAMEA4031773, study PRJEB14383) | metagenome | biome: human; feature: oral; material: saliva | place: Philippines | collected 2014
AAACGCAGCAGGGCGTTTGTTGCATTCAGACAGCCGACAAATTAAGCAGGGTGACATTTTCGTTGCCTGTCAGGGCGAATATACGGACGGCCGCAGCTATATTCCTGCCGCCATTGCCAACGGTGCGACCTTTGTTTTTTGGGATGATGACGGAAAATTTGCGTGGAATCCCGAATGGAAAGTGCCCAATCAAGGCATTAAAGATTTAAAACATCGCGCCGGTATGTTGGCGGCACAGGTTTACGGCAATGTTTCAGACGGCCTTAAAGTTTGGGGCGTAACCGGTACCAACGGTAAAACCTCTATCACACAATGGCTGGCGCAAGCTGCCGATCTTCTGGGCGAAAAAACCACCATTATCGGCACAGTAGGCAACGGCTTTTGGGGCGCATTGGAAGAAACCACGCACACCACCCCTGCCCCCGTCGATGTTCAAACCCTGCTCTACCGCTACCGCCAGCAAGGTGCAACAGCCGCCGCGATGGAAGTCTCAAGCCACGGCCTTGACCAATCGCGTGTCAACGGCGTGCCATTCCGCAGTGCAATCTTCACCAACCTCACCCGCGACCACCTCGACTACCACGGCACGATGGAAGCCTACGGCGCCATCAAGTCGCGTCTGTTTTACTGGCATGGCCTGCAACACGCCATCATCAATGTCGATGATGAATACGGCGCAGAACTCGCAGGCCGTCTGAAAAAAGACTGTCCCGATTTAGCCGTTTACGGCTATGGTTTCAGCGAGCAAGCCGATATCCGCATTACCGACTTCACCGCTTCTTCAGACGGCATGGAAGCCGTATTCCAAACACCATGGGGTGAAGGAAAATGCCGTACCCGTCTGCTTGGACGATTCAACGCGCAAAACCTCGCCGCCTGCATCGCCTTGCTTTGTGCCAACGGTTATCCGCTTGATAAAGTATTGGCTGTACTGGCAAAAATCCGTCCCGCCTCAGGCCGCATGGACTGCATCATGAACAGCGGCAAACCCCTAGTCGTCGTCGATTACGCCCACACACCTGACGCATTGGAAAAAGCACTCTCCACTTTGCAGGAAATCAAACCTCAGGGTGCGGCTTTATGGTGCGTATTCGGCTGCGGCGGCAACCGCGACCGTGGCAAACGCCCATTGATGGGCGCAGCAGCCGTACAGGGCGCGGATAAAGTTGTTGTAACCAGCGACAATCCGCGTTTGGAAAATCCACAAGACATCATCAACGATATTTTGCCTGCCGTACCTAATCCTGAACGTGTCGAAGTTGATCGTGCCGTTGCCATCCGTTATGCGGTTGAGCAGGCTGCCGCGAACGACATCATCCTTATTGCCGGTAAAGGGCATGAAAACTATCAGGATGTACAAGGCGTGAAGCACCATTTCTCCGATTTTGAAATCGCAGAAAAAGCATTGGCAGAGCGCGGATAGATCATATCGCAAATATTCAGACGGCCTGAAACCTTAAGGCCGTCTGAAAAAGATTTAACCATACAAAACAAAAGCAATACGACACACGCATTACGGCACGTCAGCCATTAAACCCATCACAGTTGTTTGTTCCAGAAGACTTGTTAACAAGGCTGTCTGAACAACAAGGAGACCGATTTGATGCTGAAAATGCCGATAAAAACCTTATTAATCAGTGCAGCCGTAGTTTTATTCGCAGGCTGTGCCACCAAACAACTTCCGCGCCCCAGTGCCGAAATCGAACAATTGAGGGCGCAACAGCCTCCAGCCGAGCAAAGCCTGCCCAATCCCGTTAAAGGCAAGCGTTTTGACGACACTTGGGGCGCGGCGCGCAGTCAGGGGCGCAGGCATGAAGGTGTGGATATTTTTGCTAAGAAAAACACGCCGATACGCAGTACTACGCCCGGTATCGTGACCAAAATCGGGCGTAACCGATTGGGCGGTAAAGTTATCGGTATTCAAGGGCCGGGTGCGTGGCATTACTATGCCCACCTGAATAAATTTGCCCGTATCCGCCTATATGAGCGAGTCAAAGAAGGGCAGGTCATCGGCTATGTCGGTAAAACCGGCAATGCCAGGACTACACCGGCCCACCTGCATTACGGCGTGTATCTGCCCAGCGGCGCGGTGAATCCGTATCCGCTGATTAATCAGAGCAGATAGGCCGTCTGAACAAGATTTGAGAGTATGAACGCAAAGAAATTGGTTAAGGCAACGAATATCGTCGGTATGGTGGCAGTCGTGCTGCTGGTGTACTGGGTGTTCGCGCTGATATTGATTCAAGTTTTCGGACTCAAGGTGTTCCGCGAACACATTACAGAAATTTTCCTGATGAGTATTTTGGGGATTTTTGCGGTGATGGGCGGTACGCTGATGCTAAACATCATGTTGAATCTGACCCGTATTGCCGAGCGCGGGCAGGAAGAAGAAGTCCGTGGCGGTAGGAAAACCTTATATTTGTTGTTGGCAGTATTTCCTTTGTTGGCGGCATTGTTGTTCGGTGGCAATTACCTGACAATTCAACAAAAACGCGACATCTTAATCCAATCGTCGGAGCGTATCGTCAAAGACAATCCTGCTCAAATAGATGCGTTGGCTGATTACCGTTTCGACTTAGCGTATATCAGAAAAACGTCGGAAATCCTGGATTTGATGGCTAAAGACAATTCGTCTTTTAAGTCTGCCGTGATTATCGTGCCGGATAAGATCGACAACAAACCGGTTTATCTGGCTTTTTCAGCCGACTCCTCCCGTCTTACCCTGAGTGACGAAGTCGTGCCTGCCGCCAATCAGAATGCAGAAGGTAGCGATAATTTTGTCGTGAATCGAAATGGTGAGAAAGTAGCGGTCAAGAAAACGGACTATGTCTATTCCCCGGATTTGAAGGAGCGCGAATACCTGCAAAAAGTAATTGCCGGACAAACCCAGGAAATGCGCTATGAAGCGGAAGACGGTCATTACAGCCTCTGCCACCCTTATCGTAAAAACGGTAAAACCATCATCTTGTGTTTCTCCGATTATCAAGAGTATGGAAAAATCGGTAGTTGAGTGTGGGAAAATCGGTTTCAATAGTACAGGAATACGTCAAGTGAATGATTTACAAGAATTATTGCTGAATAAGTATGTAGAGATTTTAAACAAACCGGAACATCAGAACTTGTTGCGTGCAATTAGCAATAAAGACAATAAATTATCCAATATCCATTTGGGCTTTGTCCCTGAGCATTATGAAAGCGCAGAACATAAAATTCTGATTGTCGGTCGAGAAACACGAAGTTGGTACGATAGCAAGAAATTTGATGAATATCATGCCGAAAATGTAAGGCAACTGATGTCGTTAAGCAAAGATTTTATTTGGCGGAATTTGACTGGGGATTTAAAACGAAACACAAAAGGAGCAACATTTTTCAATTTCGTCCGTAACGTTGCTAAGCGAAGTGGGAATGAAGGCATCTTGTGGGCTAATATTTTTGCGGTGGACTATAAAACTAAACATCCTAAGCATTCGGATTGGTTCGAAGATATAAAAACACTTTCCTGTAAATTGTTACGTGCCCAAATTGAAATTTTAAAGCCACAGATTATTCTTTTCGTAAGCGGAGACGGCGGCGTAGCGGCGCGGAGGGAGTGCTTTCCTGATTTGTCCGGCTCGGGTCAAAGCATAAACGGCTTGAATAAGGGAAAACTGGAAAAATTTTCTTTTGAAGGTAATAAGGAAATAATATGTTACCGAGCACCTCATCCCAGTACCAGAAATCGAGAAGGAAGGCGCGCTTTAAAGGTGCTCGTCGAAGAGTTGCTGCCTTCTGCCAAAGTGTAAAATGCCTTTGCAACAAAATGCCTGTTTGAAAAAAACAAACGAAAGAAACCATGAACCCACTAGACCTAAATTTCATCTGCCAAACCCTCGACCTTCCGATGCCGTCTGAAAATCAACCCGTTTCGCGTATTGTTACAGACAGCCGCGATATTCAGGACGGCGACGTATTTTTCGCGCTTGCCGGTGAGCGCTTTGACGCGCATGACTTTGTTGAAGATGTGTTGGCAGCGGGGGCAACGGCAGTTGTGGTTTCGCGCGAAGATTGTGCGGCTTTGAAAGGCGCGTTGAAGGTTGACGATACGCTTGCGGCTTTGCAAAAACTGGCGAAGGCGTGGCGTGAAAATGTGAATCCGTTTGTCTTTGGCATTACCGGCTCTTCCGGCAAAACGACGGTTAAAGAGATGTTGGCCGGCGTATTGCGTCATCGATTCGGTGATGAAGCTGTGTTGGCAACTGCCGGCAATTTCAACAATCATATCGGCCTGCCGCTGACTCTGTTGAAACTGAACGAAAAACATCGCTATGCCGTCATTGAAATGGGTATGAACCATTTTGGCGAATTGTCTTTACTGACCCGAATCGCCGGTCCGAATGTTGCTTTGGTCAATAACGCTTTGCGCGCGCATGTTGGTTGCGGTTTTGATGGTGTTGGTGATATTGCCAAAGCCAAAAGTGAAATCTACGAAGGTTTGCTTTCAGACGGCATTGCGCTGATTCCGTGTGAAGATGCCAATATTACTACATTTGAAGCTGCTACTGCACAATTGAACGCTCAGACTTTCGGCGTTGCCAGTGGCGATATCCATGCGGAAAATATTGAGTTGAAACCGTTGTCTTGCGAATTTGATTTGGTGCGTGGTAATGAACGTGTCGCCGTGGTATTGCCAGTCCCCGGCCGTCACAATGTGCATAATGCCGTAGCGGTGGCGGCTCTGGCTTTGGCGGCAGGTTTGAGCCTTGCAGAAGTTTCAGGCGGCCTGAAAAATTTCAGTAATATCAAAGGCCGTCTGAATATCAAGCAAGGCATTAAAGATGCAACTTTGATTGATGATACTTATAATGCCAACCCCGACAGCATGAAAGCTGCCATTGATGTGCTCGCCGCTATGCCCGCGCCGCGTATTTTTGTGATGGGCGATATGGGCGAATTGGGTGAGGATGAAGCCGCTGCCATGCACGCCGAAGTTGGCGCGTATGCACGGGATAAAGGCATTGAGGCCGCGTATTTTGTCGGTGATAACAGCGTTGAAGCGGCAGAAACATTTGGCGTGGAAGGTTTATGGTTTGCAGACAAAGATCCGTTGATCCAAGTGTTGAGCCACGATTTGCCTGAACATGCTACTGTGTTGGTCAAAGGCTCGCGCTTTATGAAGATGGAAGAAGTGGTTGAGGCATTGGCAGCAACAACTGCGTAAAAGGCCGTCTGAAATATGAAAAAGATTTTCCTATTGGCTGGTTTACTGATTGCCGCGTTTTATGCCGGAATGAAAGTACAGGCATTTATTTATGAAGATACCTGCTTGGATTTGGGTGGCGGAAAGAATCCTGGAAACCATCCGATTTGCGTGGTAGAGAAATAATCTTACTCAACAAGGCCGTCTGCAATTTCAGACGGCATACCGATTTATTTTTAATTGGGCAATAAGCCCGCTGTAACAACAAAAACAAAAAAGGAAGCCCCATGTTTTTATGGCTCGCACATTTCAGTAACTGGTTAACCGGTCTGAATATTTTTCAATACACCACATTTCGTGCCGTAATGGCCGCGCTGACTGCGCTGGTATTTTCATTATTGTTGGGTCCGTGGACCATCCGCAAGCTGACTGCGCTTAAAGTCGGTCAAGCCGTCCGTACTGACGGCCCTCAAACCCACCTGATCAAAAACGGTACGCCAACCATGGGTGGTTCGCTGATTTTGACCGCTATTACCGTGTCCACAATCTTGTGGGGCAACTGGGCAAATCCTTATATCTGGATTCTTTTAGGAGTCTTGCTTGCTACCGGTGCACTCGGTTTTTACGACGACTGGCGCAAAGTGGTTTATAAAGACCCTAACGGTGTGTCTGCCAAATTCAAAATGGTGTGGCAGTCCAGCGTTGCCATCATTGCCGGTTTGGCATTGTTCTACCTTGCGACAAACTCTGCCAACAATATCCTGATTGTTCCATTCTTCAAACAAGTTGCCTTGCCGCTTGGCGTCGTCGGCTTCTTGGTATTGTCCTACCTGACCATTGTCGGCACATCCAATGCCGTTAACCTGACCGACGGTTTGGACGGCTTGGCCGCATTCCCCGTTGTACTTGTCGCCGTCGGCCTTGCCATCTTTGCTTATGCCAGCGGCCACTCCCAATTTGCCCAATACCTGCAATTGCCTTATGTTGCCGGCGCAAACGAAGTGGTGATTTTCTGTACCGCCATGTGTGGCGCGTGTCTCGGCTTTTTGTGGTTTAACGCCTATCCGGCACAAGTCTTTATGGGTGACGTCGGCGCACTCGCGCTTGGCGCGGCACTCGGTACCGTTGCCGTCATCATCCGCCAAGAATTTGTCCTCGTCATTATGGGCGGCCTGTTTGTTGTTGAAGCCATTTCCGTTATGTTGCAGGTCGGTTGGTACAAACGCACCAAAAAACGAATCTTCCTGATGGCGCCGATTCATCACCATTACGAACAAAAAGGCTGGAAAGAAACCCAAGTCGTCGTCCGCTTTTGGATTATCACCATCGTATTGGTGTTAATCGGCTTGAGTACCCTCAAAATCCGCTAAATCTCCAAAGGCCGTCTGAAACTTTCAGACGGCCATTACGTAAGGTAAGCATGCTTGCCTGAATCCTACGTCTCAAAATAAATCCCGCAATAATCCACACAGAAAGTCCCCAAACATGTACCAATCTTTTGGCGGCGCAACCGGCATCCGCACCCTGACCGACCGGTTCTACGACTTGATGGAACTCGAGCCGCAATACCAAGCCTTGCGCCAAATGCACGGCGAAGACATGACCCTGATACGCGAAAAGCTCTACGAATTTTTCAGCGGCTGGCTCGGCGGCCCGCAACTCTTTGTCGAAAAATACGGCCATCCCCAACTGCGCGCCCGCCATATGCCTTTTGCCGTCAACGTACAAGTCCGCAACGAATGGATCGCCTGCTTTGCCCAAGCTATGAGCGAACTGGACATCGATAAAGCACTTGCCGAACCTGTTTTGATCCAAGTTTTTGCCATGGCAGATTGGTGCCGTAACCAAAACGAAGACGGTATTGAACCGCCTATGCCGCCGATGGCAGTTGACCCATGGGTGCGCGCACCGGAATTGCAGCAGATTTTGAGTAGCTACGGTGTAAACGGATTTTTTGAGGGATTTGCAGATTAAATTTGTTTGAAAATGCTGCTATGACATTAAAGAATATAAGAGAGAATGTAATATGAAAAATTGGTTGAGAAAGATAGCAGTTGTTTTGTTTGGATTTGGACAGATGGCTAATGCAAGTGATATCCCAAATTTCGCAGAAACAGAGCAGGAGGCAAAACAAGGAAATGCAGCATCCCAATTTAATTTGGGTTTGATGTATTACTTGGGGAAAGGGGCGCCCAAAGATTATAAACAGGCAGAACATTGGTTCCGTAGAGCAGCAGAGCAAGGGGACGTGGATGCGCAGAGCAATCTAGGGGGATTGTATTATAAGGGGCAAGGTGTTGCCCAAGATTATGAGCAAGCCAAATATTGGTTTCAAAAAGCTGCTGCACAAGGCTTTGCTAAAGCCCAGTATGATTTTAGGAACAATCTATTTTTTTGGTAAAGGCATTGAACAAGATTATGATCAAGCAGCTCGATGGTATGAAAAGGCGGCAGAACAAGGGTATCTTGATGCCCAATACAATTTAGCCATTATGTATGATAACGGATTCGGTGTCGGTAAAGCTCCTGAGAAGGCGTTCCAATGGTATCGAAAGGCGGCGGAGCAGGGAGATAATCAAGCACAATATACTGTGGCTACAAGGTATATGCATGGTTTAGGCGTGCAAAAAGATTTTAAGCAGGCGGTACAATGGTTACGTCGTGCAGCAGATCAAGAAAATATTAAAGCCCAACTTGATCTTGGCGTGGCTTATCATAATGGATTCGGTGTTCGTCAAGATGATAAGCAGGCCTTATATTGGTATCGTAAAGCAGCGGAGCAAGGAAGTTCTGAGGCCCAATATAATTTAGGTGTTATGTATCATTACGGACAAGGCGTTCATCAGAATCAATCTGTTGCCAAAGAGTGGTTTGGCAAGGCATGCCATAATGGATCGCAACAAGGTTGTGATGCTTATCAAAAATTGGATCAGACAGGATATTGAATCTTTTTAAAGGCAGCCTGAAAAACTAGGATAAAACAGAAGCAATAATTTGAATGTGATGGATTTTAGAATGAAGGTTTCGGTGAAAAAAATAATAATGGGCGTGATGGCTTGCTTTGGGTTAGGACAGGCAGCTTTAGCTGAAAGTATTCCAGGTTTTAAGAATATGCTGAGAGCTGCGGAGCAAGGAGATCCAGAAGCTCAATTAAGTATTGGAGCAATGTATGCCAATGGACAGGATGTCAGTCAAGATTACAGCCGAGCAGTGCAGTGGTTTCGTAAGGCTGCAGAGCAAGAGCATGCTCAAGCTCAAGTTAACTTAGGCATAATGTATCAGCTAGGGCAAGGTGTTAGTCAAGATTATACGAAGGCGACAGAATGGTATCGCAAGGCAGCAGAGCAGGGTAATACTAAGGCTCAAAATAATTTGGGTATGCTGTATCAAAATGGACAAGGTGTTAGTCAAGACTATGCTCAAGCTGCAAAATGGTTTCATAGGGCTGCAGATCAGGAAAACACAGCTGCTCAGTTAAATCTAGGTTTGCTGTATGCTAATGGGCAAGGTGTCGAGCAAGACTATGCACAGGCGTTGAAATGGTTTCGTAGAGCGGCTGATCATGGAGATGCCACAGGTCAGTATAATTTAGGTGTGGCGTATGCTAACGGGGAAGGAGTGCATCAGGATTACATACAGGCTATAGAATGGTATCGTAAAGCTGCAGAACAAGGGAATGTAGATGCACAATATAAGTTAGGCGATATGTATGCGAGTGGAAAAGGTGTACGTCAAGATTATGTACAGGCGATTGAGTGGTACAGAAAGGCAGCAGAGCAAGGTGATATGGTTGCAAATTAAATGTGGGTGTAATGTATGCTAATGGCCAAGGAGTTGAGCAAGACTACGTACAAGCTGTGAAGTGGTATCGCAAGGCGGCAGAACAAGGAAATGCCAAAGCTCAATTTAATTTGGGTATAGTGTATGCCACTGGGCAAGGAGACCGTCAAGACTACGTACAAGCATCACAGTGGTACTATAAGGCAGCAGAACAAGGATTAGCTGATGCTCAATATAATTTGGGCGAGATGTATTATTACGGACGAGGCATTCGTCAAGATCATAATCTTGCCAAGGAGTGGTTTGGTAAGGCATGTCAGAATGGATTGCAAAAAGGTTGTGATGCTTATCGCATATTGAATCAGGCAGGATATTGAATTTTTCTAAAGGCCGTCTGAAAAAACTTAGGATAAAACCAAAATGACTTTTCAAAATAAAAAAATCCTCGTTGCCGGGCTTGGCGGTACGGGTATTTCCATGATTGCTTATCTGCGCAAAAACGGTGCGGAGGTGGCTGCGTATGATGCGGAGCTGAAAGCTGAGCGCGTGTCACAAATCGGTAAGATGTTTGACGGGCTGGTGTTTTATACAGGCCGTCTGAAAGATGCGCTGGACAATGGTTTCGATATTCTGGCGCTCAGTCCCGGCATCAGCGAGCGGCAGCCGGATATCGAGGCCTTCAAGCGAAACGGCGGGCGTGTGTTGGGCGACATCGAATTGCTGGCGGACATTGTGAACCGCCGCGGCGACAAGGTGATTGCGATTACCGGCAGCAACGGCAAAACCACGGTAACGAGCCTGGTCGGCTATCTCTGCATTAAGTGCGGGCTGGATACCGTTATCGCGGGTAATATCGGCATGCCGGTTTTGGAGGCTGAATTGCAGCGCGAAGGCAAAAAGGCGGACGTGTGGGTGTTGGAGCTTTCCAGCTTCCAACTGGAAAATACCGAAAGCCTGCGCCCGACTGCGGCAACGGTATTGAACATTTCCGAAGACCATCTCGACCGCTACGACGACCTGCTCGACTACGCGCATACCAAAGCCAAGATTTTCCGTGGCGATGGCGTGCAGGTTTTAAATTCAGACGACGTGTTCTGCCGCGCGATGAAGCGTGCCGGGCGCGAGGTGAAATGGTTTTCGTTGGAACACGAAGCCGATTTTTGGTTGGAGCGCGAGACAGGCCGTCTGAAACAGGGCGATGAAGATTTGATTGCCACGCAAGACATCCCGCTGCAAGGTCTGCACAACGCCGCCAACGTCATGGCTGCCGTCGCCTTGTGCGAAACCATCGGTTTGCCGCGCGAAGCATTGCTCGAACACGTTAAAACCTTCCAAGGCCTGCCGCACCGCGTGGAAAAAATCGGCGAGAAAAACGGCGTGGTGTTCATCGACGACAGCAAAGGCACGAACGTCGGCGCGACAGCCGCCGCGATTGCCGGTTTGCAAAATCCGCTCTTCGTCATCTTGGGCGGTATGGGCAAAGGGCAGGACTTCACGCCTCTGCGCGACGCGCTTGTCGGCAAGGCAAAAGGCGTGTTCCTGATCGGCGTCGATGCGCCGCAAATCCGCCGCGATTTGGACGGCTGCGGTCTGAATATGACCGACTGCGCTACTTTGGAAGAAGCGGTTCAGACGGCATACGCCCAAGCCGAAGCGGGCGATATCGTGCTGCTCAGCCCCGCCTGCGCGAGCTTCGATATGTTTAAAGGCTATGCACACCGTTCGGAAGTGTTTATCGAAGCGTTCAAAGCTTTGTAAGGCCGTCTGAAAGATGAAAGTCGGGTTGAAAATCGGCTTGGCGACAGCCGTACTTTTGGCTGTCGCTGCTTCGGTGTTTTGGTTTGTCGCGCCGATTCGTTCCACGACAACCGTTACTATGCCAAGCGAAACGCCGTTGCCTGAAGATGCAGTTATCGACAGATTGGTTGTGCATAAAAGCAAACGCACCATGTCGGCGTACTCGCAAGGCAAGTTGCTGAAAACCTATCCTATTTCGCTGGGCAAGCAGCCCGTCGGGCATAAACAGTTTGAAGGCGACGGCAAAACGCCCGAAGGAAAATACCGCATCAATGAGCGTAATCCCAATAGTGGCTACCACAAAAACCTCGGCGTTTCCTACCCCAACGAAGCCGACAAAGCCTACGCGGCGGCACAAGGTAAAAGCCCGGGCGGGCTGATTAAAATCCACGGCATGAAAAATGGCTGGGGTTTTATCGGTAAAAAACACCTGCAAAAAGACTGGACCAACGGCTGCATCGCAGTAACGGACGAAGAAGTCGACGAACTCTACCACAGCGTAAAACACAATGCGGAAATTGAGATTCTGCCGTAAGTTTCATGCTTGCTGAAGTGATGAATGTAGATTAAAACTTGTATCGATTGCTTATCATGCCATCTGAAAAGCTCGACAGGGCAGGGGACTTGATACTGGGATTTTTATCTAAAATAAGCCGCCAATCCTTTCTAAGGATAGGTCAACACGCTTTCTCTTTTTTGAACCGTAGATTCTGAATTGTTGGTTTGGAAATAAACCTTTAAAATAACGTTAATTCATTTTTTCAGACGGCCTCTTGCCCATTTGCAGGCCGTCTGAATATTTTATTCAAGCCGTTACGGATGTTTTCATGATTAGTCTTTCCAAAATGCTTGACCGGCCGATTGCGCGCGATGGTCGGAAGTTTGATGTTTCTCTCTTGTGGATGGTCGTCTTAATGACGGTCTTCAGCCTGATTATGATTTATTCGGCTTCTATTGCGTATGCAGCATCGGAAGGGGGCAGCCAGTTTTCTTTTGTGTCCAAACAGGCAATGTTTATCCTGTTTACAGTGGCTATATGCTTGCCGCTTTTCCTGCTGAAGATGAGTTTCTGGCGGCGGATTATTCCGTTTTATTTTGCTGTTTCAGGTTTGCTATTGCTGCTGGTTTTGTTTGTCGGCCGCGAGATTAACGGCGCGACGCGCTGGATTCATATCGGACCGCTCAACCTGCAACCGACTGAATTTTTCAAATTGGCGACGGTCTTGTATTTGTCCAGCCTGTTTACGCGCCGTGAAGAAATGTTGCGCGATTTGGATTCTTTGGGTTGGTCGTCTTTGTTTACCGGTATTGGCGATTTGGTGTGCAGCCCTTTTAAAAGTGAAGCTTGGGTAAGGGTAAAGGAACGTTTCCGCAAGTTTAAGACCTTGATTCTGCCGATTATGTTGGTGGCGTTCGGTTTGGTTTTGATTATGGGTCAGCCGGACTTTGGCTCGTTTGTCGTGATTGTCGTGATTACCATGGGTATGCTGTTTTTGGCGGGCTTTCCGTGGAAGTATTTTGCCGTATTGGTGGCGACCGTTGTGAGTGGTATGGGTTTGTTGATTTTGGCCGCACCTTACCGTATGGCGCGTGTGGCGGCGTTTTTGGACCCTTGGAGTGATCCTTTGGGTAAAGGCTATCAGCTGACACATTCCTTGATGGCGATTGCGCGCGGCGGCTGGTTTGGCGAGGGCTTGGGAGCAAGTTTGGAAAAACGTTTCTACCTGCCTGAAGCGCATACTGACTTTATTTTTGCCGTCATCGGCGAAGAATTCGGCTTTTTAGGGATGCTGGTTTTGGTGTTCTGCTACGGCTGGCTGGTGTGGCGCGCGTTTTCCATTGGCAAGCAGGCGCGTGATTCGGGCTTGATGTTCAGCGCGTATATTGCCAACGGTATCGGTATTTGGATTGGTATTCAAAGTTTCTTCAATATCGGTGTAAACATCGGTATCCTGCCTACTAAAGGCCTGACTTTGCCGTTTATGTCTTACGGCGGTTCGGCTGTCTTTATCATGCTGGTGTGCGTTACTTTGTTATTGCGCATTGATTATGAAAACCGCCAAAAAATGCGCGGTTATTCGGTGGAGTAAAACCATGAGCGGTAAAACTTTTATGCTGATGGCCGGCGGTACGGGCGGTCATATTTTCCCTGCATTGGCGGTTGCCGAGTCGCTGCAAAAGCGCGGCCATCATGTGATTTGGCTGGGCAGTCAGGATTCGATGGAAGAGCGCATTGTGCCGCAATACGGCATACGCTTGGAAACGCTGGCGATTAAAGGCATCCGCGGCAACGGCATCAAGCGCAAGCTGATGTTGCCGTTTACACTGTATAAAACCGTCCGTGCGGCTCAGCAGATTATTAAGAAACACCGTGTCGAGTGTGTTATCGGTTTTGGCGGTTTCGTTACTTTCCCCGGCGGCTTAGCGGCAAAAATTTCCGGTGTGCCGATTGTGATTCACGAGCAAAACGCCGTAGCCGGTTTGTCCAACCGCCAATTGTCGCGTTGGGCAAAACGTGTCTTGTACGCTTTCCCCAAAGCCTTTCAACATGAAGGCGGCTTGGTGGGTAATCCTGTCCGTGCCGATATTGCGGCATTGCCTGTTCCCGAAGAACGCTTTGAAAACCGTCAAGGCCGTCTGAAAGTTTTGGTGGTGGGCGGCAGTTTGGG
>FLSK01376634.1_pt1 | contig 13339 bp, 12 predicted proteins | sample 1550541 | NCBI WGS metagenome assembly FLSK01 (sample SAMEA4031773, study PRJEB14383) | metagenome | biome: human; feature: oral; material: saliva | place: Philippines | collected 2014
CGGGCGCGATAAATCGGACCCCTACGGCTGCTGACGGTCTGCCAATAACGCTGCGAACAAATTGCCAAACATTGCTGACGGTCTGCCAATAACGCTGCGAACAAATTGCCAAACATTGCTGACGGTCTGCCAAAACGCTACAAAACACGCTGCATCATTCGGCACTCCGCACAACAATGCACCAACATACAAACATAAAAAACGTATAAAATTTACAACAGAATATGAAAAAAACAACACTAATAGTAAACATTTTCATCACCATTTTCCTACTCTTATTTGCGCTAAAACCCCTTTTACAATCGAGCAACCTATATTGGTGCGCCATATACATACTGTTTGGCGTGGGGTTCATCGCCCAAACTTCAACCATAATAAACGGATTTAGAAGAAAATTATTCCCACAAAAACAAATCAAAATATTAAACACCACATTGTATATTATGCCATTTATATCCGCATTAGGAATATTTATAAGTTTTAAATACGACCATTCCTTCTTAACTTTCTGGATATTTATGCTAATTCTAAATGCACTTTCTATAGCTGTCCGCCACTTTCTAAAACCCAAAAACCGTTCCTAACATTCCACAATATACCCACACCCACCCACGAAATTGGTTGCGAAACACCCCACAGGCGTAGGGGCGGATTCATCGCGCCCGTATCCTAACATAAACAAATACACATATCCGCATTACCGAATATATGTATCCACATTATCACACATACATATCCACATCATCAAACACGTGCATTCATTTCATCGAATACGTATATTCACATCACCGCACACGCATTTCCCTTCCTCATTTCGTGGGTATTTACGTATATGCGGGCACGATAAATCGGTCCCCTACAGCTGCTGACGGTCTGCAACAACGCTGCGAACAAATTGCAATATACACACGTACACCCACGAAATGCCTAACGAACACTCCGCCAGGCGTAGGGGCAGATTCATCGCGCCCGTATCCTTGCATAAACAAATACACATATCCGCACTACCGAATATATGTATCCACATTATCACACACACATATCCACATCATCAAACACGTGCATTCATTTCATCGAATACGTATATTCACATCACCGCACACGCATTTCCCTTCCCCATTACGTGGGTATTTACATATATGCGGGCACGATAAATCGGACCCCTACAGCTGCGAACGGCCTGCAATAATGCTGCTGACGACCTGCAACAACGCTGCGAACGGTTTACTAATAATGTAACACCCACCCACGAAATGCCCACAAAACATTCCGCCAGGCGTAGGGGCCGATTCATCGTGCCCGTATCCTTACATAAACAAATAAACATATTCACATTATTAAATACACACATTCATTTCACCGCACACGCATTTCCCCCCTCCATTTCGTGAGCGTTTACGTATATGCGGGCACGATAAATCGGTCCCCTACAGCTGCTGACGGTCTGCAACAACGCTGCGAACAAATTGCAATATACCCACGTACACCCACGAAAAACCATACTTTTGCACCACAAATACCATACTTCCGCACCACAAATACCATACTTTCGCACCGCAAAAACCATACTTTCGCATTACAAAAACCCACTTTTCGCACGCCAAAAACCTATCGGCGACAAATTGGGAGGGTCGCAAAAATGTTTTGTTAAAATCATCATTGTAGCTGAAACGAATATCTCCCATACTCAAAACAAAACTCTATCGTCTCTCTTAGAATATCATTTTCTTAATCATTATAATAGATTATATAGGGTACGGATAACTATCTGACATTCAATTTATAACGATTTCTACATACGACAAATATGGAACTTATCTGCGACAGATTAGTAATTTGAATGCGACAAATACGTAATTTGTCTACGACAAATAGGTAACTCGCCACCATTTCGGCACGACAGAATGGGAGAATAGGAGCGACAGAATGGGAATTTTTCACTTTTTTGACGCCGAAAACATATCCCAAATGCGCCAAAAACACCACTTTCTGTTTCTAAATACTACTCCCCCACCCCACCAAAATTTGTTTTTTATGGTGCTGAATACCATTACTGTTTTTACATTTACATACTTGTAAATGCTTGATAACGTGCTGAATACACATTCTTAAATATTGCTTACGACACAATGGGAGCAATATTTATATCCCTAAAAAATACCTTTCAGCGACACTTTGGGAAACTATATACACCCATTTCTCACATCGTTGTTGAATATTCGCAATATTCAGGCACAACAAATCGTCCCCCACGCCTGCCAACAAACTGTCTGTCAGCTGCCAACAATCTACACTATCGCCATTAAAGCTCCACAATTCTGCAACGCACACTTCACTATTCTACACCACACATTCCACAATTCTGCAACGCACAAACCGCCAGACGTATGGGCAGATTCATCGTGCTCGCCTCTCCTCCGTTAATGTTTCGTGGCTGAATATTCATCTCCTCTGCCTCCATTAATTTCACTTTCGTGGGCGTATATATATACGCAGGCACGGCAAATCTGCCCATACAGCTGCTAACAGACTGCTATTCAGCTGATAACAAACAACCATTACACTGCTAACAACCTGATGCGCACCATACAAAACTCTATCCGTAGCCCCTGCAAACATATTGCTACATTCTCTGTTTGCGTGCATTCGGAAGTCTTCCTAACCGGGCAACGCCACCCATTTTTTACCCCCCTAACACACCATAAACCTACTTTCTATTTGCGTTCGGTTTTCTCTCCCAATTTGTCGCACCACTTTCGCAAAAGCATACTTCCTTTTTTGTCGCACAATGGCTATACCTCTGTTTTTTGATACCCTACTATTTTGTCGCACTTTTCTATACCTTTCCTCCTCGATATTGCCTAAATTCTGCTACTCATACCACAAAACTGCTGCAAAATAAGCCATTTTTCGAACGACAAATTAGGAACAAATATTGTTCAAAATATACCTTATATGCTATATATAAATATCTAATGTACAGCAAAATAAATATATACAACTACAGAAACACTTAAACAATTAACCAAACTTTTCACTTTTTTGTCGCCATTCGCCTTTAATTCATCTCTTATCTGCTATGTGTATCAGTGCTTTATACACCTTTTTACACCTTAAAAAACTATATTCCCATTTTGTCGTACATAGTTTTTACAGCATATTTCCTCCCTTTTTGTCGCCCAAAACTACCCCTTTTGTTTTGCAACAACAATTCTGTTGCTGCGCCATTCCCATTTTCCTGCTTTTTTTCTACGCCTCCCCCACCCTTTCCGTTCCATTGTTTTTTGCGTTCGTTTCTATTTTTTTCCAAAAAAGACTTGCGTTTTTTGCTTCAAAAAATCTTCCGTTTTTGTCGCCAAAACTTTTGGGTTTTCTAAACGCTATACCGTTTGCAGTGTTTCGGTTCTAACCTATTTAAAAATGTAAAACCCTATTTTTGTCCATCAAAAACCCCCTTTTTGCACGCCAAAAACCATACTTTTGCATGCAAAAACCACCCTTTTGTTCTGTGAGAATGTAACATTCAGATAACCAACACGTTGCAAACATTTTACGAATGTATATCAAACAGATTCCAAACACGTTGCGAACGGTTCACTAATAATGTAATACCCACCCACGAAACACCACAAAACACTCCGCCAGGCGTAGGGGCCGATTCATCGTGCCCGTATCCTAACATTACCAAAATGCATATTCCCATTACCCAAAATGCATATTCCCATAACCAAATACGCATTTCCCCTCCCCATTACGTATGTGTTTACGTATATGCGGACACGATAAATCGGCCCCTACAGCTGCTGACGGCTGCCAATTACGTGGCGAACACTCTGCAAAACACTCAACGTACACCTACGAAATGGGGTGCGAACACTCCGCTAGGCGTAGGGGCCGATTCATCGTGCCCGTATCCTAACATAATCAATTACACATGTTCGCATTACCAAATACGTGTATATTCGTTATCAAATATGCATATCCACATTACCAAATACGCATATTCGTCCCCCATTTCGTGTGTATTTTCCTATATGCGGACACGATAAATCGGCCCCTACAGCTGCTGACGGCTGCCAATTACGTGGCGAACACTCTGCAAAACACTCAACGTACACCTACGAAATGGGGTGCGAACACTCCGCTAGGCGTAGGGGCCGATTCATCGTGCCCGTATCCTAACATTACCAAAATGCATATTCCCATTATCAAATACGTGTATATTCGTTATCAAATATGCATATCCACATTATTAAATACGTGTTTTCACATTATCAAATACGCATTTCCCCTCCCCATTTCGTGTGTGTTTACGTATATGCGGGCGCGATAAATCGGCCCCTACAGCTGCTGACGGATTGCGATAATGCTGCTGACGGTCTGTCAATAATGTAACACTCACCCACGAAGCACCACAAAACATTCCGCCAGGCGTAGGGACCGATTCATCGTGCCCGTATCCTTACATAACCCAAAATCATATTCGCATTACCAAATACGCATATTCCCATTACCAGATACGTGTATATTCGTTATCAAATATGTGTTTCCACATTATCAATTACGTGTTTTCATCTCACCACGCACACATCTTTGCATTACCATATCAATATATTCGTTTTTTGTTGTCTATAATATTGAATATAAAACAACCCAATACAGCATATATATACACGTAAACTGCATAAACTGTTTCTTAGGCTATTTTCTCATAAAAATACAGAATCGTGCCTTACACTCCACCTTATATATATGTATGCACCCTAATTTCGTTCTCACGGTTGGTAGAAATTGCGTTCCAATTATCCTCCCTATTCCCAGCGTAGAACCCCGATTTATTTCACCTCTTTACCATTTTCATACACAGAATGGAGGAAAAAAACACGTGCACACCGAATTTTCACTCCCCGAAACTGTACCAAACTATGCACGGACAGAATAATTTGCTCTCACGCCTCCCACTCCATCCGCACCCCATTTGTAGAAATCACATTGCATTCTCTTAGAATTTTCACCACCCTCTCATAGAAATCACATTGCATTCTCTTAGAATTTTCACCACCCTCTCATAGAAATCACATTGCATTCTCTTAGAATTTTCACCACCCTCTCATAGAAATCACATTGCATTCTCTTAGAATTTTCACCACCCTCTCATAGGAATCACGTTGCATTCTCTTAGAATTTGTACCACCCATTTGTAGAAATCACGTTGCATTCTCTTAGAATTTGCACCCTCTATTCGTAGAAATTGTGTTATGCATTCGTATAATTTGTATCATTCAATTGTATATTGTTGCCACTATTTTCGTGCAATTGCGTTGCCACCGAATATAATTTTATTACACATTCTCTCGCTTTTCATTCTCTGCTGAATATATTTTTCCGTTCAAATATCCATTTTCTAACCATACCAACTACCCTACCCCACTCATAAAAATACCTTCTAATGCATCTATTTTTCCCATTCTGTTCTGTGCGCAACCACTAAAAACAGCCATATAAAAACCCTAAAAATATGAATAATAAGATATCTTTGTTTGTATAAAAATAAATCTAAACCAATATAAATATATAAAAACAAAGAAACAAAAAGATAGATTTAGGCAAGCGAATAAAAATATATTACAATACTATATCTATTATGTTGAAAATATAAATATATAAAAACAAAGAAACAAAGATATTGTAATATAAAATAAGATTTCTATTTTTGTAGAGCAATTTATAAAAAATTAAAAACGTTTTGCCATTTAAATGTTTTGTAGTACATTTGTATTTATGTGAAGATTTTTAAGGTTATGTTTTTATATAAATATATCTTTGATTTTCTAAACATATACATTTGTGCTGCATTTATAGCGATAACGGTAGGCTGAAAGTTGTGTAAAACGTTGATATATACTATATAATTCAAATATATAAAAATATAAATGCGTCTCAGCAACTATCTCATCGCTTGGTAGTACAGTGCTAATTGCGTTCTTTGAATAGTTGTTTTAATATATTATTGCGTGCTTCTGTAAATATATAAATATACCTTTAATTCTTTATTTAGTTGCTTATAATTGAATTATAGGTATACCTTTTAATATATTTATAGGGCATAATGTAAATACAAATATAGTGTAAAACATAATTAAACAAATGTTTATGTACTTATAAAGTTAAAGATTTGATAATATTTAAAGGTACTAATATAAATACAAATATAGTGTAAAACATAATTAAACAAATGTTTATGTACTTATAAAGTTAAAGATTTGATAATATTTAAAGGTACTAATATAAATACAAATATAGTGTAAAACATAATTAAACAAATGTTTATGTACTTATAAAGGTAAAGAACTGGTAATATTTAAAAGTACTAATGTAAAGAAGTAAAACTATAAATATATAAAAATATGAAAGTAAATGTGTTTGAAGTAACGTCTCGTCGCGTTGCAATATTGGGTTGGTCGGTGAGCTTATGTGTGGTTTTCATGTTGTTGCAACTATCTGAAAAGTATGGGCAGCATATTGATGAGCTTACGGCAGATGGGTTTAGCGTTGCCGATACGGCATCTAAGGTTACGCCATTGTTATGGCTTTGTGGGCTGTTGGTGCCTTTTTGTTCGCTGTTGGCGTGGGAACAGCTTCGCCATGCCTTGCTAAAAGCCAACCATTACTGGTTGCAGCTTATGCAGATAGTGGTGATGGTGCTTACCTTTTTGGGGGTTGTGGTGGCTGTTATTCCTTCGGATACGGCTCAAATGGTGCATGGCACGTCGCTGTTGGGTGGTTTTGCTAAATTTCAGTTGGCGTTTCCATTCTACAATAATATGGCTATTGGCATTGTTAATTTGTGTTTAGGTGTTGGCATTGCCCGGTTGTTTGGCGGCAGGGTGCGCCTTTACGGCATTGGTTTGGCAGTTTTGCCAGTGCTATCTATGTTGGTTGGCGAGTTTTACACCTATTTATATACGAGCGTGGGTGGACTTACGTTGCAAGCGTTAGATACTTATCGCATTACAATGTTGGTTGTTCAGTTTGTGCTTCAGTTGGTTTTGTGGGTGTTATTGTATAGGACTTTCACTTCAACCGACGATTAGTTGGAGTGGGGGAGTGTGGCTTTTGTTGCTGCGCGCCCTACTATCTGTTGGGTAAAAGGTATGCTTTTGAGTGTGAGAAGTATATATACAAACATACAATAATACCTTTTAAGGTAAATAAAAAGATAGTTATAAGTGTATAAATGTAAATATATAAAATATTGAATAATACGACTTTATAGACTGTTTAAATACAAACAGATATGTAAAAGTAAATATATAAAAATGTAAACTGTTGGATTTTGCCTTGCTTTTATAGCGAAACGGCAGCCCGAAAATAAATATATAAAAATGTAAACCATTGGATTTTGCCTTGCTTTTATAGCGAAATGGCAGCCCGAAAATAAATATATAAAAATGTAAACCGTTGGATTTTGCCTTGCTTTTATGGCATAATGGCAGCCCGAAAGTAAATATATAAAAATATAAACTGTTGGTATTTGCCTTGCTTTTATAGCGAAATGGCGACCCGAAAGTAAATATATAAAAATGTAAACTGTTGGACTTTGCCTTGCTTTTATAGCGAAATGGCAGCCCGAAAGTAAATATATAAAAATGAAAACTGTTGGTATTTGCCTTGCTTTTATAGCAAAACGGCAGCCCGAAAGTAAATATATAAAATGTAAACCGTTGGTATTTGCCTTGCTTTTATAGCGAAATGGCAACCCGAAAGTAAATATATAAAAACATAAACCGTTGGTTTTTGCCTTGCTTTTATAGCGAAACGGCAGCCCGAAAATAGAAATATACAAATATGAAAAAGCTTATAATAGACCATTTCAGTCTGCGTTCTAACGAGCTAAAAGTGCTTAAGGTGTTAGAAATAGTGTATGTTTTTTGCACCGTTGCTCTTTTTCTGGTTATGGTAAACCAGTGTGGCGAGACGCTTACAGAGGGTAGCGTGTCGGTTTCTGATGTAGTTTCCATCACCGCCGAAGGGTTAATTTTGTTTTGCGAAGTGGCATTTTTAGCCATTTTGCAGCGTGGTTTAAATGGGGTAGGCCACCAAAAGTCGCTTGTTAGGTGTGCCAACGTGCTCACTACAGTTATGGGATTAGGAGTTGTTTATGCCATTTTGGGCAAATTTTCGCTGCTTTATTATGGCACCGAAGACCTTCCCGACTTACTCGATTGGACGGCGTTTCTTTCCCATTTGTTCTACCTTGTGTTTGCGTTCGGTGTGTTTGCGTGGGTTTATTTCCACGCTTCCAGCAAGTTGTGCGCCTATCTTCGCTATGCGCTACTTGCGGCATTGTTAGCGTTTATCTTTCTTGTTGCATCTACATGGCTGGTTTTGCTTAACTTTCCAAGTCTGTTTACAGCCATCACGCTCACAATTTCAATTGCGTTTCAAACCGGTTGTTTCTTGCTTTTAACCCGAATGCTAAAGTATAGAGGCAACAAAACGGACGCCGACAACACCCATTTCGACACATCGTTCAACCATTAATACGATATATATAAGGTGGAAAATTTATTTACGAACAAACATAATAATATAAAAATATAATAAGGTATGAAGAATATTAAAGTAGTATTTGCAAATCAGAAAGGTGGAGTAGGTAAGAGCACACTATGTATGCTGTTTGCCAATTATTTAAGTTGGAAAGGCAAACCCGTGTGTATTATCGACACCGACTTACAGAAAACCATTTTAATGCAGCGTCAGAAAGACGTCCAAATATACGACGAAGAAGAGCCATACAGTGTGCAAAGCTTCGACGTAAGTGCTCCCGAGCTGATGCAACAACTAATGGAGTCGGCTTCAGAGGTAGAAGGTTACGTGCTATTCGACTCTCCTGGTAACGTAAGCGAGGACGGATTGGTGCCCCTTTTCACCAATGCCGACTACATTGTGTGCCCTTACGAATACGAAGACAAGACGTTAGACTCTACCGGAGTGTTCGTTCAGGTTATTAATGCCCTAAAAGATGTGAACCCAGAAATGCACGCTCAAATATTTTTTGTGCCAAACCGAATAGACCCCCGTATAGGAACATCGGACGAACAACGTATGTGGAGCGACACCAACGACATATTTTCGCAGATTGGAAAGGTTACTCCTATGGTGAACAGTAGGGCTACACTGAAACGCATAAACACCTTCGAACTGCTTGCTACACAGCGCGAAGCAGTGAAGGGAGCATTCGAATATATGATAAAACGAATGAAGTAGACATGCAAAACCCCCTTTTTGCAATGTAAAAAGTGGGTTTTTGCACGCCAAAAACCATACTTTTGCAACGCAAAAAGTAGGTTTTTAAAAACTAAAACATACAGCAAAAAAATAAAGCAACATACTATTATGGTAAAGAAAAAAACAAGAGTTATAATGCCAGGCGGTATTTCTGGATTAGTAAACAAGGTGCAAGGCATAGAGAAACCCACAGTTACACCCCCTGCAGAGCCCGAACCCGAAGAAGAAATAGCACCCGAACCCGAACCCATTAGCGAGCCTGTGCACCACGAACCCACCCTGCACACCAAGCCAGCGGCACCTGCCGACGAGAAAGACAGGTCGGCTCCGGCAGCTAAAAAGTTGCCAAAAGCAGAAGGAAAAGAGCTTGCGCGCGAATACACACTACAACAAGGCGATACCACAGACAGTTGGCAGATGTTTTTAGACCTGGCTAAAGAATACAAGTTGCGCGATTCTAAGTTGGCAACAGTGTATATAGACTCCGATTTAAAAAGTGTTCTCGACCGTCTAAAGTCAGCCAACAGCATAAAAATGCCATCAACAGCGCTGCTCAGTTCCATAGTAGCTCGTTTCGTGTTCGACCACGAAAAGAACATAAAAGAAGCCATCTACGGCGACAGTTTGTTGTAGTAGAGTAGGGGAGAAGTGGCGTGTTGCCACCCATTGGCAGCCGCAAAAGTCCTATTTATCGTGCCCGCATATCCGTATTCACCCACAAAAAGGGTGGCGGAAATGTGCGTGCGGTGGTGTGAATGCACGTATTCGGTAATGTGGATATGCGTGTGCGATGATGTGAATATACATATTTGATAATGTTAGGATACGGGCACGATGAATCGGTCCCCTACGTCTGGCGGAATGTTCGCAACCAATTTCGTGGGTGTTCGCAGCATTATCGCAATCCGTTTGCAGCGAAATGGCAAACCGTTCGCAGCTGTAGGGGACCGATTTATCGTGCCCGCATATATGTATTCGCAACAACATTGAAAACCATTTGAAATGCTTTCACGGAACGTTCGCAACGTGTTAATTATCTGTTGGTTACATATTCAGCATCTAAAAGTATGGGTTTTGCATGGTAAAAGATGCTCTTTTGAGGTGTGAAAGACGCCCTTTTGCAGCGTAAAAGGGCACCTTTTAGAACGGCATTTGTAAGTCTTTGGTAAACAATGGGATACAAGTCTGATTTCCTTGCATTTCTCCTGATTTTATGGAAATGTAGCTTCAATCTCTTGTAAACATATTTCAGATTAGTCCGTAATGGTTTGGTGGCACACTTCAAGACGAATAATTTTACACGAACCTGCACTGGAGCGTTTTACCACTAACAGGCGTATCCCATAACTATCAGTCGCTCTTTCCCACCCAAGTACACAAGCCTACCGTATACCATTTCCTATTTTGCTGTCATTTCTATCACTCTTCTTCTGCTTTTAACCATCTGTGTATAAGCTAATTAAGCAAAGTGTTAAAAGTGACAGCAACTAAACATTAAACTTAATTAGAGATTTTGATGCTTTTCGCTTGGTTACATTTGCACGCACAACACACCCTATCCTTCCCCGTTTTCCCATGATCTAAAGACACATTTACAAAATAAATGTTGTATATTTGCAGTTGGTATGCCTACGACAGCTGGAACCGGGTGCAGACGATGACTTATCCTGACGGTGAAGTGGTAACTTATCACTACAATGCTGCGACAGGTTGAGAGCCTGACGAGCAATAAACAGGGACGTCAGAGCGTTATTGTTGATAGGATAGGTTACGACAAGGAAGGTCATACGGTCTATACGAAACTCGGTAACGGCACGGAGGCAACCTATATATATGACAAGCAGCGTGAACGTCTGCAGGCGATGAACCTTACAGCGGACGGTCAGACTGTGATGGAGAACAGGTTTCGTTACGATGCTGTGGATAATATCCTCGGTATCACGAATGCCGCCAACCCAACATCGCTGACGAAACTCAACAAGGCGAAGCTGGGAGGAAGGAGTCACTATGGTGCTAATGGTACTGGTAGATTCGCAGATTGCATTCTATGGATTCAGGAATTTGATTTGGGGAATGTTGACAATACTGTCCAAAGAGACTATATGGGTGATAATTATGGTTCGTTTAACATCTTCGTCAGTGATAATCAGCTATATGTAGAACTTCGATTAGATGTGACCAACCGCTCTGAAGATGAACTGTCAGAAACAATCGCACACGAACTTGCTTTACATGGTTCTTATATTTCTAAATGTGTAGAAGCCTATAGAGAAAATAAAGATAATCCTGTAAAAGCCAGTGAAATAATAAGCAGGATGATGTCCCAAGATCCTCATGGAAACAAAGACCATGCTGATTTGAAAGATAACAACCAATCAAACATTGGAGTTGTCAATTATCTAAACACTATGAAGGAGATGGGACTTAAACCCCAAAAACAAGTAAAAGAATAAAATGATAAATCTCAGTTCGCACATTTTACAGTCTACTATAGTTGGGAAGACCATAGGAATATGTCTTGTGTTTTGCTTTGCTTCATGTAGCCAGCAAAATGAAAAGATATTTATGGGAAAAGTTAAAAATCAAATTAAAGTAGAATATTCCGGGAATTCAATTATAATAAGATCTTTAGATGAAAATGGGAAAGAAGAGAAAGCTGTCAACAGAACCAAATTGACAAGAAAAGCCAGTGCATACTATGATGAAGAACATCATATCATTTTGTCTCTCAAGGATACTACCTATATTTATAGAAGTTCTCCTTTTGATGAAGAAACGGTTTTTATCAAGAAGGAGACTGAGAACCTTTTTTCATCAATGAGAATGAAAAAAGTAAAAGAATCTCTCGAAAGATATGAGCTTATTGAGGCAATATACTATACATCAGATTTTCAAATCAAATCTTTTGTGGAATATCAAAATGTTGTATTTGAGTGTAAATGAAGAATGATAGATTCTCATGTATATACACAGAGGATAGACATGAAGAGCTACGGCACGATGGAAGGTGTGTACATCAATGGTGCACCACAGGGTATTACCTTCCACGAGACGGACAACTTCACGCTTTATCCTGCAAGTATCCTCTCTGTTAACAAGAATAGATTCACGAAGCATTACTTCATTGGTGACAAACGAATCGCTTCAAGGATAGGAACGGGTATGTTTAACAACGTTTATGGACGCAACGGTTCATACGTAACGGCTGGTCAGCAGGACTATGCAGAACGTATGAATCAGATTCAGACACAGAAAGAGGCGTATTATAAGAAGGTGGGTGTAGCCCCTGGTGTACCAACAGAGAAGGGTGCGTATGGTGATCCGGAGAACACGGGTGTTGGTTATAATGCCGTTCTCACAGAACTTGGTAACCATGATGTGCCACAGGGCTGGATTCAGACTCCACGCCCCAACACCACACCAAATACCAACCCTGGTCCACCTGTAAGCTGGAACGACCCAAGTAACCCTGATGACCCACAAGCTGGTTATGGCTATATTCCTAACGATACCACGATAGAAGAAACTTTCTTCTATCATAGTGACCACTTAGGCAGTACGTCTTACATCACAGATGAACACGCCAATATCACCCAGTATGATGCTTACCTACCGTACGGCGAACTGTTGGTCGATGAGCACTCATCATCCGAAGACCTACCGTATAAGTTCAACGGCAAACAGTTTGATGAGGAAACTGGACTGTATTATTACGGGGCGAGGTGTATGAACCCGAAGACGAGTTTGTGGTATGGGGTGGATCCGTTGGCGGAGAAATACGTTTCAATCAGCCCTTATTCTTATTGTAAATCTTCTCCAATGAATTATATAGATGAAAAAGGACTTTACCCAAAAGGCATTGTCACAATTCACTATGAAAGGAGCATTGTAACAACAGCTCCAAGCATCACAGGTGCAACAATGAACGTCCCTACACAATATGTGTACTATAAATTTACAAAATCGGCAACTCATCTACTTTCTTTGGTTTCTGGAGTCCCTGAAAATTATATAAAGAATGTTAGGTTAGAAGAATTTAACCTTCAAA
>FLSK01003174.1_pt1 | contig 13293 bp, 9 predicted proteins | sample 1550541 | NCBI WGS metagenome assembly FLSK01 (sample SAMEA4031773, study PRJEB14383) | metagenome | biome: human; feature: oral; material: saliva | place: Philippines | collected 2014
GAGGTAATATAGTTTTCTGGTGCGAAATGGCGCATATGTTGTGCAGACCACATTTGGTGTTGGCCCACATCAGTACAAATCACAGCATTTTGAGGTTTACGCTGAGAAAGTGTGTTGAGCAATGACCAAGGGTCAATCGGTCGGTTGCCTGCATTGTCGATATAAGTGAAATCGAGTTTGGCTTTCAGCGCTTGAATATGCGCACACCAATCATCAATCACAAGTGGGATACTTAAAGCCTCTAAAGCTTGAATTAAATCACCTTGAAGGGCAACATTTGCCACACGGAGTTTATTGATTTCTGCTGCATCAATATCACAATGAATGACTTTCGCATGTGGTGCAAAACTGTCTAATTTACCGGTCACACGGTCATCAAAACGTGCACCGCACACTAACAATAAATCACATTCTTGTACGGCAATATTTGCGGCTCTTGTGCCATGCATACCAATCATGCCCATATAAACGGGATCGGTTGGGTCAATTGAACCTAAACCTTTCAATGTTGAAACAGATGGCATTTTGGTGATTTGTAGGAATTTTTTGACCGCTTGTGTGGCTTTCGCCATACCTACGCCACCACCTACATAAAGCACCGGTTTTTTCGCTTGCGACAATAACGCTTTTGCTTCAGATAATTTTAATTCTGACAGTGCGGTTGGTTTTATGACTGGTTTGACAATAGGTTTTACATGTTCAGGTACATCGCTCACTTGGATGTTACGAGGCACATCAATGAGAACCGGACCAGGTCTGCCACTTTGTGCAATTTGGAAAGCAGAGGCAATAATTTCGGGGAGTTCTTCGATGGATTGCACAATGTAGCTGTGCTTGGTGCAAGCAAGAGATAAACCTAAAACATCGGCTTCTTGGAAAGCATCGGTACCGATAAGAGGAGCGGCCACTTGGCCAGTAAATGCCACGATTGGTACAGAGTCAGCAAAGGCATCGCCTAAACCGGTAATTAAATTGGTTGCACCAGGACCAGAGGTTGCCACGCAAACGCCAACTTTACCCGTAGAGCGAGCATAACCAATTGCGGCTATTGCGGCACCTTGTTCGTTACGGCAAAGAAGATGGTCAAGACCTGAGTCATAAATTGCATCGTAGGTTGGCATGATTGCCCCGCCTGGGTAGCCGAATAAATGCGTTACCCCCTGTGCTTTTAAGCTTTCAATAATTAAAGCTGCACCATTCATAATTTGTTATGTCCTTTTTCTTTCCTGTAAGATAAGGGCATATTGATAGCACAATTTAGTCTATATTAAAAGATAAAGCCCGAATAAAATTGTCGAACATTCTCCAATTTGAGAGAAATTGTACTGATTTGACGGAGTTTTCCGTGTCAATTTAGATTTAGCTCGTTATAATAAGCGCATTTTTGATATTAAATAAAAGGATACCGCAATGACACAATCAATCGATCAGATCATCTCAGAACTGAAACGAGGTGTAGAAGATGTTTATTCAGAAGCTGATTTAGTTGAAAAACTTAAAGAAAATCGCCCATTACGCATTAAACTAGGCGCAGACCCAACTGCACCAGATATTCACTTAGGTCATACTGTGGTATTAAATAAACTTCGTCAATTCCAAAACTTTGGACACGAAGTAATCTTCTTAATCGGTGACTTTACTGCGACTGTAGGCGATCCATCAGGCAAAAATGCAACGCGTCCACCACTTTCGCGTGAAGATGTGTTGCGTAATGCTGAAACTTATAAAGAACAGATTTTCAAAATTCTTGATCCACAAAAAACCAAAATTGTATTCAACTCAGATTGGCTAGGTGAGCTAGGCACCGTCGGCATGATCCGTCTTGCATCTAACTATACAGTTGCACGTATGCTAGAGCGTGATGACTTCAAAAAACGCTTTTCCAACCAACAACCGATTGCGATTCACGAATTTATCTACCCATTATTACAAGGGCATGACTCAGTACATTTAAAAGCTGACGTAGAACTAGGCGGTACGGATCAAACATTCAACCTCTTAATTGGTCGTGAGTTACAAAAAGCTGACGGTCAAAAACCACAAGTCGCAATGACTTTACCATTATTAGTGGGTTTAGACGGCGAGAAAAAAATGTCTAAATCATTAGGTAACTACATTGGGGTTACTGAAGCACCTAGCGAAATGTTTGGTAAAATCATGTCAATTTCAGATGAATTGATGTGGGATTGGTACAACCTACTTTCATTCCGCCCATTAACGGAAATTGCACAATTAAAATCTGATGTGGCTAATGGTAAAAACCCGCGCGATGTGAAGATTTTATTAGCCAAAGAAATTATTGCACGTTTCCATGATGAAGCCTCAGCAGATGCAGCAGAACAGGAATTTATCAACCGTTTCCAAAAAGGTGCCATTCCAGATGAAATGCCTGAATTTACCTTTGAAGGTGAAATGGGCTTAGCATCGCTTTTAAAAGAAGCAGGTTTAGTGCCATCAACCTCAGAAGCCATTCGCGCTGCACAACAAGGTGGCGTAAAAATTGATGGCGAAAAAGTAGAAGATGTGAAACAAACTGCACAAAAAGGGACTTTTGTTTATCAAGTTGGTAAACGTAAATTTGCCCGTATTACAGTGAAATAATTTATTCTCATTGAGATAAGGCGAGCAATGCTCGCCTTATTTTTTGCAAAAAATTAGCCAAAAATGACCGCTTGCATTCCGTTTTTATGCCATTCAATTATATAAAATGATTTTTCTTTACTACCAATTTCGTTCAAACGCGCTATATTTCTCAGCACTTATTACTGAAATTATAAAAGGAATTCAGCCATGACAATTTATGCAGACAACTCATACACTATCGGAAATACGCCACTTGTTCGATTAAAACATTTTGGTCAAAACGGCAACTTATTAGTAAAAGTTGAATCTCGTAACCCAAGTTTTAGTGTGAAATGCCGTATTGGTGCCAATATGGTTTGGCAAGCAGAAAAAGACGGTATCTTAACCGCTGGCAAAGAAATTGTAGATGCTACCAGTGGTAACACAGGCGTAGCACTTGCTTATGTTGCGGCAGCTCGTGGCTATAAAATTACATTAACGATGCCAGAAACTATGAGCACTGAGCGTAAACGTTTATTACGTGGTTTAGGTGTGAATTTAGTTTTAACTGAAGGCTCAAAAGGAATGAAAGGGGCGATTGCTAAAGCCGAAGAAATTGTTGCGAGTGACCCAAGCCACTATGTTATGTTAAAACAATTTGATAACCCTGCAAACCCAGCAATTCATCAACAAACTACCGGCCCTGAAATTTGGGCAGCAACAGATGGCAATGTAGATTTTATCGTTGCAGGTGTCGGAACAGGCGGTACGATTACAGGCATTTCACGCTTTATTAAACAAGACAAAGGTAAGGCAATTACTTCTGTTGCCGTTGAACCAACTGAATCACCAGTCATTACACAAACATTAAACGGTGAAGAAGTGAAACCAGGCCCACATAAAATTCAAGGCATTGGTGCAGGCTTTATTCCGAAAAACTTAGATTTATCACTTATCGACCGTGTAGAACGTGTTTCTAGTGAGGAAGCAATTAAAACTGCTCGCCGTGTTATGGCTGAAGAAGGGATTTTAGTGGGTATCTCCTCTGGTGCAGCGGTAGCAGCAGCTGATCGCATTGCAAAACTCCCTGAAAATAAAGATAAAGTGATTGTAGCCATTCTTCCATCTGCTTCAGAGCGTTATTTAAGCACTGTTTTATTTGAAGGCGTTGAATAATCTTATTAAATCACTCCCACACAAAAGCGCTTATCAGCTTAGGCTAATAAGCGCTTTTCTTGTTTAATCCGTAATATCTGGCGTAACCGTATCAACTACATCCACCGCCGTACCAACCACACCACTAACGACTGACGTCACCAAACAGCCGCTTAACAAGCTTGTTGCAAATAATACCGCACAAATTTTCCTTAAAATTCGATGCAAAATTTATCCTTATTAGTTTCATTTTAGTGATAATTAGGTATGCCTTGAATAATTAAGTTCAATGAAAAAGGCTAAGTTATAAAAGATACAAACTTAGCCTTTATTCTAATGAATCTAATTAAATAACATTATTACTGTTTTTTAGCACCAAACGCACCGGTGAATTTATCCATTTTTTGGTAAACCCCTGCCATTTCGCTCGCATTTTCACCATAGAATTTACCTTTCACGCTAACGTCATCAATAAATGCTCTGTTTTCAAAGGTGTTCCCGTTAATCGTTGCAGAAACAGGTAGATAAGCAGTTTCAGTTTGTCCTTCTAAGGTTGGGAGTTCTAAAGATCCTGCGATTTTCTTATTCGCAAAATCTACATCAAATAATGCTTCACCACGGAATGAACCATATTTCGCTTTAGTCTCTTGCTGAACCTCTTTAGAATGCTCTATTGTTAAAATATGTTGGCCTTTATAGCGCGCTTTACCCACAGTTGGTACATTTTCAGCAACCGTTTCCTTGCCTTGTGCAAAGGCAACCACGTCACTTTGTCTAATTGCTAGCCCTACGCGAGCATGATTTAAGAAATCACTCACAATACGATTTGAACGATTATCTACAGAATCCGAAAGCCAACCGTTAGCTGATTTCATTGCCGGATCAATAAGCTGAATATCGGTTCCCCACACACGAATTGCATTGATATCATTGCTTGAGATATTGCTTGCAAACCCAAAGAAGCCATTATAATAATGCCCCGTAATGGTATTTTTCGGTTTTTCTTCCGCTGGTTGAGATGGTTTTGTTTCTGGTGTTGTTGGTTGCGTAGTTTGCGTTGCTGGTTGTTGAACAGGCTGTGTTGGATGATTATCACCGCCACCGCCGCCACTACCACAAGCAGCTAAAGCTAAGGTTAATAATGTAAGACTAAAGACTTTTTGTGTTTTCATGAGAACCTCTCTCCATAAATGATTGTTTCCTAATATCTCATTCTAATGCTTTTTATCTATTTTGCAAAATCACTCAAATTTTTAACCGCTTGTATAGCGTTATTAGTGGCGACTTTTTAGTGATCCTAAATAAATAGCTAATAACGTGATGCCTGCGCCACTCCATTGCAAAAGTGTAATGGCTTTCTCTAAATAGAATGCATCAATGACTAAAGCAATAACTGGCTCAGAAAGAAGCAATAAGCCAGTTAAACTAAGTGATAAATAAGGAATCGCATAGGCAATCATTCCCCATGCCACACACTGCATAATTGCCCCATAAATCAGAATAAGTGCCCAATCTTGCCAATAGGTTGGATAAAAGTTTTCTGCATTCAAGAATAGGGAAGGGAAAATTAACGCAACTGCGCCACTTAAACTAATGATAAACATCAGTGGAAATAGTGCAGTTTTTTCAGTTTGGTGAACTTGCTTAATCATTACCATTGAAGCTGCGAGCATAGCTGCAGATAATAAGCCAATAATAACACCATATATGCCCGCCATATTATGTTGCAGTTCATCTCCAGTAATCATTACGACACCAGCTACTGCTAAAAGAAGACTTAATAATTGCAACTTACTTTGGCGTTCTGCAAAAAAGAAAAAGCCAATAGTTGCGAGAAAGAAAATCTGCAAGCTATTGAGTAAAGTAGAAATTCCAGGGCCAACAGCATAAATACTCTCATGCCAAAAAGCTAAATCAAACGCCAAAAAAATGCCAGAAAAAATACCAAACCACAAAGCTTTTCGATTTTTGGGAAAAGTTTGCTTTTTCCATTTCATTAAGCCATAAAAAATAAATGATGCGATCAATAAGCGCCAAAAAGCTATCGCATAGCCACCTACCGGTACAAATTTGACGATAAGGCTTCCTAAACCAAATAACACACATCCCATCACTAACATAGGTGCGGCATAATTACGATTGGTAGTCATAGATTCCCCATTAAACACCGATAAAAAAGCGGACTTTCGTCCGCCTTTTGGTTTGATATATTAACGTGTGCTAGTACTTGTGGTCGTACGGCTCGCACGTTTACGATCTGTTTCCGTTAATAAACGTTTACGAATACGTACTGATTGTGGTGTTACTTCCACTAATTCATCATCATCGATAAACTCTAACGCTTGTTCTAGTGACATACGCACAGGCGTCGTTAATACAATGGCATCATCTTTACCTGAAGCACGCATGTTGGTTAATTTTTTACCTTGTAAACAGTTAACGGTTAAGTCGTTTGAGCGGCTATGAATACCAATAATTTGACCTTCATATACATCCACACCGTGGTCGATCATTAACTTACCACGCTCTTGTAAACCGAATAAGGCATAGGCTAACGCTTTACCCGTTGCATTTGAAATTAACACACCGTTTTTACGTTGGCCAATTTCGCCCGGTTTTACATCATCATAGTGGCTGAAACTTGAATAAAGTAACCCTGTACCCGAAGTCATGGTCATAAATTCGTTACGGAAGCCAATTAAACCACGGCTTGGAATCACATACTCTAAACGTGTACGTCCTTTGCCATCTGGAATCATATCTTTCACTTCACCTTTACGGATACCCAATGCTTCCATGACTGCACCCTGGTGTTGCTCTTCAATATCAATTGTTACTTGTTCAAATGGCTCTTGTTTTTTCCCATTTTCTTCTTTGTAGATTACTTTCGGACGAGATACTGCTAACTCATAACCTTCACGGCGCATATTTTCAATTAACACCGATAAGTGCAATTCACCACGGCCAGAAACACGGAATTCATCTGGGTTTTCTGTTTCTTCCACACGTAATGCTACGTTGTGCACAAGCTCTTTGTTTAAGCGCTCAAGGATTTGGCGAGAAGTCACAAACTTACCTTCTTGACCACAGAATGGTGAAGTATTTACACAGAAGAACATGGTTACTGTTGGTTCATCAACAGTTAATGCTGGTAAAGCTTCTGGATTGTTAATATCACAAATAGTATCTGAAATGTTTAACTCACCTAAACCAGTCAACGCAATAATATCGCCCGCGAAAGCTTCTTGCGCTTCATAACGTTCTAACCCTAAATGGCCTAGTACCTGACCAACTTTACCATTGCGCGAATGACCATCTGCATCAATAATTGTGACACTTTGGTTTGGTTTAATTGAACCACGTTTAACACGACCAATCCCAATCACCCCTACATAATTATTGTAGTCTAATTGAGAAATTTGCATTTGGAATGGTGCATCTAATTCTACTTTCGGCGGCTCAACGTATTTTACAATCGCTTCAAATAATGGCGTCATATCTGGTGCTAATTCTTCATGCTCTAAACCAGCTACACCATTTAATGCTGATGCATAAATAATTGGGAAATCTAATTGTTCGTCTGTTGCACCTAAATTAACGAATAAATCGAATACTTGGTCAACCACCCAATCAGGACGAGCACCCGGGCGGTCAACCTTATTGATCACAACGATTGGTTTTAAACCGTGAGCAAACGCTTTTTGCGTTACAAAGCGAGTTTGAGGCATTGGGCCATCAAACGCATCAACAACTAACAATACAGAATCAACCATTGAAAGCACACGCTCAACCTCACCACCAAAGTCCGCGTGTCCTGGCGTATCTACGATATTAATACGATAGTCGTTCCAGTTAATCGCAGTATTTTTTGCAAGGATGGTAATGCCACGCTCTTTTTCAATATCATTTGAGTCCATTACACGCTCATCTGCATCACCACGAGTTTCCCCTAATGTACCTGATTGTTGTAATAATTTATCTACCAAAGTTGTTTTGCCATGGTCAACGTGCGCAATAATTGCGATGTTACGCAATTTTGAAATATCTAATTTTTGCATTGAAATTCTTAATATACTAAATTGAAAGAAAAGGGTGGACTTCGTTCCCTAGCAGAACCAAGACCACCCTACGGAATTTTGAGGGGTCAAATTATACGCTAAATTCTCATCATTGGCTATGAAACAAGCGGGTTAATTTGTAGAAAAATTTGCAAATTATGTATCAATAAGCACCTTTACGCTTTAGCACAATATTCACGGTTTTGGCTAAAATCACCATATCATTCCATAACGACCAGTTTTTAACATACCAAGCATCTAAATAAACACGGGTTGCATAATCTATATCATTACGCCCACTAACCTGCCATAAACCAGATAAGCCTGGGCGAACCATCTGATAATAAATAATATCGTCACCGTAATATTTAAGTTCTTGGCGGGTTACCGGTCTAGGCCCAACAAGACTCATATCCCCTTTTAATACATTCCATAACTGGGGCAATTCATCCAAACTGGTTTTGCGTAAGAAATGACCAATTTGCGTAATTCTCGGATCGTTTTTTAATTTAAACTCTTTCTTCCATTGCTTACGCGCTTCTTTATCTTTATCCAGTAATGCTCTTAGTACTTCTTGTGAATTAGGTACCATCGTACGAAATTTATAACACTTAAACACATTACGATTGCGCCCTACTCGGACTTGGTTATATACCGCAGAACCGCCATCTTTTTTAATGATTAGCCATATTCCTAAAAAAAGTGGAGAAAGAAAAGCTAAGAGCAAACTAGACACGATAATATCAAAAGTTCGCTTAACAAAACGCGTTGAACGCTTCGCTAAATTATTCGGAATGCGCAAAACTATGGTTTCTGAACTAAAAAAGTGAGAAACCTCTGCCCCATAAAGCGGAATACCTTGCAAAGAAGGAATGATAGATACATTACGGAAATTCAGTCGAGATAGCTTCTTTACCCAATAAGCTAATAACTCCGCCTCATCATGCTCTAATGCAATAAAGATTTTCTCAAATTTTCCTATTTGCTTAAAAAATTGTTGCTCGGTGATAAACTCCAAATCCTTAGCTAAAATACCACTATCTTGTTTTGCAACAAAGGCAGTGACTTGATAACCAAGATTTTTTTCTGCTTGAATCGCTTTATACGCTCTAAAAGCATTCCTGCCCGTACCTATTATGGCACTTGGCATCTCCCACATTCCTTTCAAGCTCAATATTTTTTTACACAGCAAACGGAAAATAGGAAAGCAAACAAAAAGCACGCCATAAACGCTTATCCAGGTTTCAAGCGGTTCAGGAACTTTTGCAAAAACCAGCAATGCCAGATTAGCCAATGAAATAACAAAAAGCGTAAAAAAAAGATCTCTTAACTCATCCCAAAAAGGTTTACGATAGGTGTAATGTCGATAAACCACCCATAAAATGCCAATACTGGCTAGCATGGCAAGTAAAAAAGAACCCGCGCGATAAATAGAACCTTTAATTTCCAAAATATCATTAGAAAAATCATTTAACGGAGAAAGCCAGTAACCCACAGAGATCGAGAAAATATAAGAGAAAAAGTCTGTACCAATAAGGCTAAGCTTATTGATAAAAGGCGCTGAACGATAAGTTTTTACCATATTATTTCCCTTGTTAACTCTGCATACGATTTTATATGCTTTTGCACTTTTGCAAGAAGCACATAAAATTTCACCGCTTGTAAATTATTTAACACTCAAATATCCGCGGTGATATGAACCATCTAACACACGGCTCCACCATTTTTTGTTATTCAAATACCATTCTACTGTTTTACGAATACCTGATTCAAATGTCTCTTTAGGTTTCCAACCTAATTCATGTTCAATTTTTGTGATATCAAGCGCATAACGCAAATCGTGGCCTGGCCGATCTTTTACATACGAAATTAAATCTTCATATTTCACCACATTTTTAGGCTTATTTGGTGCAAGCTCTTCTAACAAATGACAAATTGCAAGTACGACATCAATATTCGCTTTTTCGTTTTTTCCACCAATATTGTAAGTCTCGCCAACGTTTCCTTCCGTGACAACTTTATATAGCGCTTGTGCATGATCATCTACAAATAGCCAATCTCGTCTTTGTAGGCCATTACCATATATTGGTAGTGGCTTCCCTGCTAAAGCATTTAAGATCATCAATGGAATTAATTTTTCAGGGAACTGGAAAGCCCCGTAATTATTTGAACTATTCGTAACAATAATTGGTAAACCATAAGTTCGAGCCCATGCTCTCACTAAATGGTCGCTTGATGCCTTAGAAGCCGAATAGGGGCTGCTTGGGGAATAAGGAGAAGTTTCGGTAAATAAACTATCTTGTAGGGCTAAATCGCCATAAACCTCGTCCGTTGAAATATGATGAAAGCGAAATGCCATTTTTCTCTCATTATTTAAATTATCCCAATATACACGAGCAGCCTCTAATAACGTATAAGTGCCTACAATATTGGTCTCAATAAATACCGCTGAGCCATCAATAGAGCGATCAACATGGCTTTCTGCTGCTAAATGCATAATTGCATCAGGTTGATATTGTTCTAATACTCGAGACAATTCTTTTGCATTACAAATATCTGCTTGCTCAAACGCATAACGCGGATTGTTTTTAACCGACTCTAAAGAATCTAAATTGCCCGCATAGGTTAATTTATCAACATTGACTACGCTATCTTGTGTGTTTTCGATAATATAACGAATTACAGCAGAACCGATAAAACCAGCCCCACCTGTAATTAACAATTTTTTAGGCATTTTATTTCTTTCTATTTTTTAACTATTCTGCGCTTAATCATACCAAACGCTTTTTTCAATAAATTCTCTCCCTCTAAATTTACTACAGGAAGAAACTTCACATTCAATTGATTATGTAACACCCAAACATTAAACAAACGTTCTGCAATAAATCCAAAGACCCTTTTTTGATAATTATCATACTGAGTAATATCTAGGCGCTTCTCTAATTCAAACAAAATAGAGAAAAGCCAGTGGCAGTATTCTGATGCTTTTTCTGATGACATTACAAACATATTGTATAGATGCAGTTTACGACCTTGCATCACGGTATCAAAACTCTTTAAATATTCAGGTTGCAATTCAGTGATAACTGTCCTTGTTATATCAAGATCTTTGATATGATGTGCATGTTGGTAATGAGAGTAAATTGATTCGATAAAATAATTCCGTTTTCTCGGTAAAATTACATCATATTTATCTAAAATGCTTAACAGCTCTGACTCTGAAGCAATTTGTTTTTTCTTCAAATATAATGTTTTACCCACAAAATAACGACGATAATGTACCAACCCAACATATTGATTATTTTCAAACACACCGTTTTTCCAAGCCCAATAAAGCCCAGTAAGCTCACAAAAACTACTGTTCTTTTCAGCAATATTTACACCCAAATTATCTTGGTAAAAGTCCTCATTTTTTAGACCGCTTGCAATTTTTCCTCCCACAAACAGCGGACGATAACATGCTGAATGCGGAAATTCATAGTCTTTATGCGTAATCACTAATACAGTAAGTTTCTGCATGTTATTTTAAGTAATCCTTGTGATGTGAGAAGTCCCCCATTATGCCATGAAAGATTCCTCTGACAGCAATGCTTAATTTGGAAAAACTCGGCTTGGTCAATGAATAAAACCATAAGGTTTTAAATATAAATGCCAAAACATGCAAATAGCTACTATATTTTTTATGATTGGATATGGCATTTCTACACATGCAATAAAGCTTCAACTTCGATGGTGTATCGTTAAAATGTAGTTTGTTAAAAAACATCGGCGTACCTAATGATTCATCTTTAGGGTGATAAAAATAAGCATCCACAATAGACGCAATTTCTACCCCATACTTTTTCATTCTTGCCGTGTATTCCATATCATCCCCCCAAATAAAATACTCTTTTAAAGGGAAACCGACCTTTTCAACCACTTTAGATGAAAGCAGAATACCGTTAAATGGAATAACAATACCGTCTATTTTTTCTTTGATTTCTAATGCTTTTAGATCAGCTAACGTATCTAATCTTTTCAAGGTTGAAGGTAATCGCATCGGAAAACAAAATTTATTGGGTTGTTTAATATCAAGCACTAATGGACCTAAATAATTATTTTCTGTCGCAAATGGGAATAAACTCGCTAAGCAATCATTCGCAGGCACACCATCATCATCCATTAACCAAATATAATCAAAGCCATGCTCAAACGCATACTTGATTCCTTCATGGAATCCACCAGCGCCGCCCATATTTTCAGGCAAAGTGATCAAAGTAAATACATCATTATTTGTCCAACCATGCTCACCTAAAAAATCAGCAGTGCCATCAGTACTGGCATTATCAATCACCACAATATGAGTTAAAGGATGTGTTTGGGCTTTCAGTGCATTTAAACAATTTAATAATAATGCCTTGCGGTTAAATGTCACAACCACTGCACAAATTGATTTTTCAGTATGCATAATTGACTCAATTTTATTTAAACAAAAGCCATACACGAAATCGTATATGGCTTGATGATAGGCTCGCTATACTTAATCCATATTTACATAGAATGGTTTAAGTGCGGTCTGTTTTTCTAACGATTCTTTCACAACATCCGCTGTTTCTAAAGCCTCTTTAATCGTCACATCCATATCTAAATAACGATAAGTACCTAAACGACCGACGAAAGTAACTTGCGTTTCCTTGTTCGCTTTTTCAACATATTGTTGTAAAAGAGCTTTATCTTTCACTAAACGAATCGGGTAATACGGAATATCATTTTCACCACATAGACGGCTAAATTCACGATAACAAATTGTTTTCTCGTGTTGTTCCCATGGTGCGAAATGTTTATGTTCTGAAATACGAGTATAGGGTACTTCTTCATCACCATAGTTAATTACCGCATTACCTTGGAAATCGCCTTCATCACGGAATGCCTCGAAATCTAAGGTACGATAACCTAAGCGACCTAACTCAAATCCGAAGTACGCATCTAACGGACCTGACCAGAAAATATGATCAAATTCTGCTTTCATTGATTCAGCAAATGGCGTATTTAAACGCACTTCAATATTTTCATGATCTAAAATCGCTTCCACAATTTGTGTATAACCGTTTTTTGGCATACCTTGGAATTTATGTGCGAAGTAGTTGTCGTCATAGTTAAAACGCACAGGTAAGCGTTTTAAAATGCTTGCTGGTAACTCTTTTGGCTCAACACCCCATTGTTTCTTGGTGTAACCATAGAAAAATGCTTTATACAAATCCTTACCAACAAAACGCATCGCTTGCTCTTCAAAAGTTTGCGGATCAGTAATAGACAAATCTGCTTGCGCCTCAATTAAAGCTTTTGCTTCTTTCGGTGAGCACGTTTTGCAAAAGAATTGGTTAATCGTATGCAAGTTAATTGGGAGAGAATACACCGCACCTTGGCTAATCGTTTTTACACGATTAACAAACGGCATAAACTCACCGAAATTGTTCACATAAGTCCATACTCTTTCATTATCTGTATGGAAAATATGTGGACCATAAACATGCACCAT
>FLSK01003387.1_pt1 | contig 13102 bp, 9 predicted proteins | sample 1550541 | NCBI WGS metagenome assembly FLSK01 (sample SAMEA4031773, study PRJEB14383) | metagenome | biome: human; feature: oral; material: saliva | place: Philippines | collected 2014
GTAAAAGCTCATCAAGTGATGTAAGTTTTTTATTCTAAGGAGGAAAACACATGTTTGAAGCTGTAGATTTAGCTCGATTACAATTTGCGCTAACATCTATCTATCACTGGTTGTTTGTGCCGTTCACACTAGGCATGACAGTGATTGTCGCTATCTTAGAGTGGACATATGTGTCTACAGGTAAAGAAGTGTACAAAAAAATGGCAAAATTCTGGGGCAAATTGTTCCTAATTAACTTTGCCATGGGTGTGGTAACTGGTATCGTTCAGGAATTCCATTTCGGTATGAACTGGGCAGAATATTCTCGTTTTATGGGTGACATTTTCGGCGCTCCATTGGCCCTTGAAGCATTAATGGCATTTTTCTTGGAATCTACATTCATGGGTGTTTGGATCTTCGGTTGGGACCGCTTAAATAAAAGCGTTCACGCCCTTGTAGCTACGTTGGTAGCATTAGGTACAAACCTATCTGCGTTCTGGATTCTCGTAGCGAACTCCTTCATGCAACATCCTGTAGGCTTTGTATTGCGCAATGGCCGTGCAGAGATGGAAAACTTCCTGACAATTGTTCAAAATGGCTATGTACCTGGCCAATTCTTCCATATCGTGTTGAATGGTCTATTAACAGCAGGCGTAATCATTATGGCAATCAGTGCATGGCACTTATTGCGTAATAATGCGACGGAATTCTACCGTCGGTCTGCTAAATGGGGCATGGTTATTACCCTTGTATTCGGTACTTTAGGTGCAATGGCAGGTCATCACCAAGGTCAATACATTACAAAAGTACAACCTATGAAAATGGCTGCTATGGAAGCTTTGTGGGAAACACAAGATCCAGCTCCATTCTCTTTAGTTGCTAACATCGATACTAAAGCTCAAAAGAACACAAGCGCTCTTGAAATTCCTGGTGGCTTGTCCTTCTTGACTCAAAACTCCTTCACTTCTGGTAAAGTAGAAGGTATCAAAGATCTTCAAGCTAAAGCTGAAGCTCAATACGGTCCTGGTAACTATATTCCAGACGTTCCAGCAATCTTCTGGACATTCCGTATCATGGTTGCAGCTGGTTCCCTTATGTTACTTGTTGCATTCGTAGGTCTTATCCTTAATGCAAAAGACAAACTTGTTGAAAATCGCACATTCTTGAAAATTATGTTCTGGATGTTGCCATTGCCATTTATCGCTCACTCCACTGGTTGGTTTGTAGCTGAAGCGGGCCGTCAACCATGGCTTGTATATGGCTTACAATTAACTGCAGACGGTGCTTCTAAATCCGTTACAGCTCCAGAAATTATGACTACAATCATCGGCTTTACCCTTGTGTATATCGTAGCAGCTATTGCGGCTATCTACCTTGCTGTAGAACACATCAAAAAAGGTCCAGATGGTAACCCATCTCACGATGTAGTTGAAAAAGAGGAGGCGAGATTATGGAATTAATTTTTAATAACCTTGAAGTGGTATGGTTTATCTTAATTACTGTACTATTCGCTGGCTTCTTCTTATTAGAAGGTTTTGACTATGGTACTGGTATTTTGTTACCATTCATCGGTAAAACTGACGTTGAACGTCGTCAAATGATCAATGCCTTAGGTCCTGTATGGGACGGTAATGAGGTATGGATGATTACTGCAGGTGGTGCATTATTCGCATCCTTCCCTCATGTATATGCTACATTGTTCAGTGGTTTCTACTTGGCGTTATTCTTGATGCTTGCAGCGCTTATCATGCGTGGCGTAGCATTCGAGTTCCGTTCCAAAAGCCCTAACTTGTTATGGCGTAAAACTTTCGACTACTGCATCTTCTTTGGTTCCTTGATTCCTGCATTATTGTGGGGTGTTACGGTTGGTAACTTGATCCAAGGTACGCCAATCGATGCAAGCATGACGTATGTAGGTACATTCTTTGATTTGTTAAGCCCATACACAGTGCTTTGTGGCGTCGCTTTCATTTTGGTATTCACATACCACGGTGGTTTGTTCACTTCTATCAAAACTGCTGGTGCTATTTCTGAACGCGCTCGTGCAGCTTCCTTGGTAGTAGGTGTTCCTACAGCTATTGGTGCATTAGCATTGGTAGGTGCAACTTATGTATTTACAGATTTGTTCAACTCCGTATTAGCAATTGTTTGCTTTGCGTTGGCAATCGTGTTCTTCCTTATTTCTTGGGGCGCAACACGTACTCGTAATACAAAATGGGGCTTTGTATTCAGCTCCTTAACCGTTATCTCTGTAACGGCTGCTTACTTTGCTGGTTTGTTCCCTCGCATCATGGTTTCTTCTTTGAATCCTGAGTGGAGCTTAACTATTACAAATGCAAGTAACTCTACTTACACATTGACATTGATGACTTGTGTAGCTTTCGTATTTGTGCCAATTATCTTGGTTTACCAAAGCTGGGTATACTGGACATTCCGTCATCGTGTAACAGAAAAAGACTTACACTATTAATAGAATAGCTTTATAACTCTGGTGAGTTGTAAAATTTAGGTCTCAATGTGAGGCGTGCCGTAGCGGCACGCCTCTTTTTTGTGGTAAGATGAATAATATTGATAAATTTAGATTCATTTGGACTCAATTAGATTATAGTTTAGCTTAATCTGAGTACGACTTAGATAGAGGAAATCTAATCAATTTGAGTTTATATTTTTAGTAGTTTTACCGTAGAGGATAATATGATACAGCGTACCGCTTTTAAAGCGCTGCTAGAACATAAAGGTCAGCTTTTACTACTGGGATTAACTTGCTTAGTAGAAAGTCTGTCCATTGTTGGGCAAGCTTGGTTCTTTGGAACCTTAATTAATAATTTTATATTTTTAGAGAATACCTTAGCTGATGAGATGAATACAATCTTGTATTTGGCTATTGCCATTATTGTGCGATTGTTAGCTCATTATATACAAGAGGCTGTGGCAAATCGTTTGGGCACTGCTGTGAAAGCATCTTTTAGAGAGCATGCCTTAGAGCATATGTTTAAGCTTGGTGTACAGCATAAGGAGCGTCACGGTGATGTAATTCATTTGCTTACGGATGGTTTGGAACAGGTTGATGCTTATGTAGCTCGTTATATTCCTCAAATCTTATACGCTATTATGATTCCGCTCATCATGGGGATTGCTATCGTAGATGCATTACCGATTATTGGTATTATCTTGATTGTTACGGTGCCATTGATTCCATTCTTTATGATTCTAATCGGTAAGCAAGCTGATCGATTGAATAAAGAGCAATGGGAGCGCATGAGCTTTTTGTCAGGGCATTTCTTAGATGTTCTGCAAGGGATTACTACGCTTAAATTATTTGGTCGTGCAAAAGATCAAATTAAAGTTATTGGTCGCTTATCTGAGGAGTTTAAAGATTCTACTTTAAAAGTATTGCGCGTAGCATTCTTATCAGCATTGGTGCTAGAACTAGTAAGCACCATTAGTACGGCCTTAATTGCAGTATATTTAGGCTTAACCTTGTTAGATGGTGAAATCGCCTTCTTCCCAGCGTTCTTTATTTTGTTGTTAGCACCAGAGTTTTATACACCCTTTAGACAGTTGGGTGCTGCTTTCCACACGGGAATGGCAGGTAAAACTTCAATTTTAAAATACGAAGACTTTATGAATCGCGAACCATCCTTACCTGTTGGTGGAACCACAAGACTAGATAGCTCTATAGAGCATATTGAGATTAAGGATTTAACTTTTACCTATAAGAATAGTGATAATGGAGTTCGCCATATAACGCTTGATGCTAAACGCAATGCACCTATTATGCTCGTTGGTGAAAGTGGGGCGGGCAAGTCCACTATTGCACATATTGTAGGTGGGTTCTTGCAAGCGCCGCGCACTACAGTGACAGTAGATGGTCATGATATATGTGATCTACATATCGATTGGTGGCGTCAACAAATTACCTATGTATCTCAACATCCACACATTATGAAAGGTACCTTGAGAGAGATTCTATCCTTTGGCATGGCTGTAAGTGATAAAGAAATTCTAAATGCTTGTAAAGAGGTGCAACTCTTAGATGTCATCAGTCGTCATACTGACGGTCTTGATGCGGTCATCGGAGAAGGTGGTTTAGGTCTAAGTGGTGGTGAGCGTCAACGGGTTGCCTTAGCACGTGCATTCCTACGGAAGGGGCAGGTGCTGATTCTCGATGAAGTAACGGCCCACTTAGATGTAAAAACGGAATCTATCATCAGTACAGCTATTCAACAATTGATGAAGGATAAGATTGTCATCATTATTGGGCATCGCTTACAAACGATGCACTGGGCTTCTAAACTATATGTTTTAAAACAAGGCGTCATTATTCAACAAGGCTCTTATGAAGAGCTAGTTGCCGTCGACGGTTATTTTAAAGACCTCGTGACGTCTGGATTAGGACAATTCTCTTCTGCTATAGAAGAAGAGTTGAAAGCTAGTAAACTTTCGACTGTGAAACCTATAGCTGTTATGGATGAGGCTAAGAAACAGGAGTATGTTACTGATGCCAAGAAACAGAAAATTATTACTGAGGCGGTAACTAAATCTTCTACGCTTGATAAACATGATGTGAAGAGACATACAATGGGTTTACAAGGTTGGAAGCTATTATTCGCAGTTCTAAGTCCTGCCAAGTGGTCTTTAGTGTTGGCCTTGATGTTTACATTCCTCACTGTTTTCATGAATGTAGGCTTGTTAACCGTTTCATCTTGGTTATTAGCGTCGGCAGCGTTACAACCAGGTCTTACTTATTTAAGTCTTGCCATCGTAGGGGTTCGATTCTTTGGTATTAGTCGTGCAGTATGTCGTTATTTTGAACGTTATACATCGCATCGTATGGCATTCCAAGGTCTCTATGGTTTGCGCCTATGGTTCTATGCACATTTGGAGCCATTAGCACCGGCTATTTTGAAACGCTTTGGTGCTGGTGACATGCTCGGTCGCATTATGGGGGATATAGAGGTATTACAATTCTTCTACTTGCGCACTCTGATTCCACCTATAGCAGCTATTGCTTTAACTGCATTAGTTGCTTATGGAGCATCTACGATTGATGATAGCTTGGTTATGCCAATATTAATATCAGCTCTTGTTTTAGGATTAGTATTACCGTTAGTTGTTTACGCCCATAATAAACAATCTTTACGCGCCATTGGACCTCAACAAGGGGATTATAAAGCACTGTTAAGTGATACTATGGATAGCCTCGAAGATGTTATTAGCTATGGCAATGAAAATCTTGTATATAAACGAATTCAACAGATGATGAGACATGTTGACGGGCATAAAGGAACTATTGATCGGGGTATGAACTTAGGCAACACATTATTCCTAGGTGGCGTTCAGTTAACTGTTGTTGTGGTAGCGATTATGGCTGCTAATGCATTAACTGGGGCGTGGGACAGCGTAATGGTGGCAGTGGCCGCTATTGGCACGCAAGCTTGGTTTGAAGCGTTGCAACCGATGATTGCAGCGGTCCATCACGGTGCTGAAAGTAAAGTAGCCACAAGCCGTCTTATAGCACTTGCAAATGAGCCGTTACCGGTTGTGGAGCCATTAGAACCTAAGCCATTTAATCCGAATCGAGATATTACTTTTACAAATGTATCCTTTGGCTATGATCATGCGCATACTATCTACGAGAACCTTAGATTGAATATTAAACAAGGTCAGTCGATTGCCATCGTGGGGGCCAGTGGTTCCGGTAAGACTACATTATTTAATATGCTAGAGCGACTATATGATTACAACGGCTCTATCCATGTGGGAGATGTAGAATTAAAGGATATTTCTATGGATACCTGGCGTAATGCATTAGGTACCATTACTCAGGATACCTATATTTTCCATGCGTCCTTTGGTGATAACATTCGCCTTGCTAGACCGGAAGCAACAGCTGATGAGTTAGAGCAAGCCATACACCGTGCATCCTTGCAAAATGTTGTAGATAAGCTGTCCGATGGTATACATACAATCGTTGGTAGTGGTGGACATGGACTAAGTGGCGGTGAACGTCAACGGGTGGCGTTAGCGAGATTATTTTTGCGAAACCCTCAAATTATTTTATTAGATGAGCCACTAGAAGGCTTAGATCAAGTAACTCGAAAAGCTTTACATCGCGATTTGATGCACTACGTAGAAGGTAAAACATGCTTATATATTACGCATCAACTAGAAGGTTTAGAACAAATGGATCGCATATTGTTTATGGATAAAGGTGAAATTGTAGAAGATGGCACCTATGAAGAACTCATTGCGTCGGGTGGTCATTTCTACGAATATTGCTATCTATCTATGGCAAGTATTCAATAAAAATTAATATCAGTAAAAGTATCTATTATAATTATTAACTTATAATAGGTAGTATATTAAACTACAGTAATAAAGCCCCTTGCGCCATGCAAAAGGGGCTTTATGTATACCGATATTTAATAGTAGATATGGGAGTCTTTTATCGATAAATCATGCAGTATATGGTATAATTTTTATATCGAAAGCTAATTTCTCACCCTTGGAGGGGTTATGACTAAAATTTTCACCAAATTAAGAGCTTTGGTGGATGAAGCATTATCTGATCGTGATACGGCGGTAAATAAGGAGCCTATTATAGAAAATACTCCTTTAGAAGAAGATTTGTTTGACCATCGGTTGTTATATATAGAAGAAGACACTATCAATCGTATGTTGCGTGCCGCTCTTCGCAATCACTGGTTCTTTTATGCTGTAACATTTGAATTTGAACCAAATAACCAAATATTCCTATCCATTATTACTAAATGGGGGAATGTGATTAATGTGGAATTCACCTTAGAGGATCTATGGTTTGATGATTACTCATCGTCCTTTGCGATTCGCCTTGATACAAATAATATAGATACAGGTGGGTTTATTTTAAACTCCCTCTTACATTTAGTAGGTAACTGGTGCCTCAGCCTATTTGGCGTATTCTTTAATCCTATTGCATTAGGTGAAAAGGGTTCTACTGTACGCTTTGAGAAAAAAGGCATTATTCAATTTGACCTATTACCAAATACACAAGTAAAGAAATTTATACCGTTACCAGAACGCCATATTGGTAGTAATGGTCCCGTTCTTTTGGGGAATCCTCGTACTAGTCAATCTGTATTGCAGCTTGATTACTATGCATTCCATGATCCAGTAGATACCTTTACGGTACCAGATGTACCAACTCGTACTAGTTGGCTTCGTTCTATCGATATTGCGGCGGTTCTTTTATTGCCGATCGGTGTATGGATTACCTTTGTTATCTTGCACCATTACTTGCCAACTGAAACGTTGGAGTTCTCATTCTCCACGTACTTCTTAATTTCTTTAGGGATTTTCATCATTTCCTTCTTGGTTATGAATATTCCGCGGTATTTGTACATGTATTTTGACTCTCGTAAACAGTGGCAAAGTGCGTTTGTACATAATAATATTAAGATTCAAATGCGCAAGCTCCATCGTCGCATCTTCATGCAGCAGGCTACGCTGACCTCTGACTGTGATGAGTGTACTGCTAATGAAAGCCAAGAGCGAATTAAACATTTGTTGTTACAAATTCGCGATAAGCGATTCCTTGCTAATCGACTTAAGATCGCTGATGATGATAGAGCTCGTAAACAAAAGGTTAAGTTTATCATCGCCTATATTGGTTGTACATTAATTGAGTTAATGTTAATTATGAACTAAATGATCTTAACAACATAAGAAAGAAAAAACGTATCTCTTTTGAGATACGTTTTTTCTATTTCATGATTAGATTTTCTTATCGTTTTTTACGACGTTTACGGACGGTTTTTCTAATTTCCCGTTCTGTTTCTGTTTTTGGTTGTTGCATCGATTCATAGGTTGGTCGATTGACAGGCATAAATGGTGGATTACCATATTGATTCGGTTCGGGTTGACCCGGTAATACCCAGAATAGGAAACCAATGAGCCATATGAAGAGCTCAAGCATGTAATTAAATGGAGATACAGCAGAGTACGTATTGATGAAGATCATAATGACCGACCAGAGAATCCCTGCCCATGCATTAAAGCCGATATCGTGGATACGACGACCAAATAAAATGCAAGATAATGGGAATAGGGCTGCTAATAAAATCCAAATAATAACTCTTGTAAACCAGTATGCCGGTAAAGAGACCACAAAGTCCAAGAATAAATCATCGATATAGTGAACGATGTGGAATAGAATCATCAAGGCGATGAAGCAAATGATAAATTGTAGTCGATTAAACCGTCCCGTCAGGTTAAAAATCGATAAGCCCATGCGACGCCCTTGGAATGCAATGAGCAAACCGATGGCACATATGAGCAGTGTTCGTAATACAACATAGAGTAAATCCATAAGTTCCCCTTTATATATAGCTTATAGTTGAGTTAATTCTGGCAAGACTAACTCAAATGCTACACCATGTTTCATTGATTTTACAGTATCTACCGTAGCCTGAATTGCTTTAGTAGTAAAATTCATTGCCAGTTCTGCCGCATCATAAGGTGAATATCCCCTCATTACTGCACCTGATAATACAGCGGTGAAAATATCTCCGGTTCCTGTTGCTTTCACAGGGACGAGAGGTATAGAGTAAGTTTTTAAAAAGTCTGTAGGACCATCATAGACGGCGATGACCGCATGAGTTTCCGATGGAACGCTTGTCATGATAACCATGTCAGGCCCCATGTGATGTAATTGTTTACAACGGTCACGCAATTCATCATCACTAATAGGATCCGTAGAATATGGAATATCTAATAAGAAGCAAGCCTCTGTATAGTTGGGCTTCACAATGTGAGCCTTAGAAACAAGTTGACGCATAGCCACTACCATGTCAGGTGTGTAGATGGAGTAGAGACGACCGTCGTCTGCCATGGCTGGGTCGACGATGACCATTTGTCCATTGTTGCCAAAGCGGTCTATTGCTTCCTCTACAAGGTGGATTTGTTCAGGGGATGCCAAGAAACCACTTACAATAGCGTGGAAGTCGATTTCGTTCTTATCCCAGCAGTCCATGAAATCCCTCATATGAGCCGATAAATCTACAAACTCATAATGTGGATACTCCAAGTGATTGCTCAAAACGGCTGTAGCCAAAGGTACCGCTTGGCAGCGCATAGCACTGATGATGGGAATCATAACGGTTAGGGCACAGCGGCCGATTGAGCTCATATCTTGAATTGTTAATACTCTAGGTACTGCTGTCATAGACACCTCCAATTAATTATATATTTTATTGTACGTTATGTACGGCTTTCTGTAAATGTAATGATGTTATTCATGAAATTAACTTCATATTGTAGTATAATAAAACGGATAGACTTTTAATGGAGGATAGTGAAATGACAAGGTATGTATTTCGACGCCTAGGTGGCGCAATCATAATCTTATGGGTCATCATTACCGTAACATTTGCATTAATGCATGCAATTCCGGGGGGACCTTTTACAACAGAAAAGAAATTGCCACCTCAGGTGAAAGCAAGCATCGAAGCAAAGTATCATCTTGATGATCCCGTGTGGAAACAGTATGGAGATTATTTAGGTGGTGTTATTACCGGCGATTTGGGGCCATCATTTAAGTATGAAGGTCGTAGTGTGAACGACATTATCAGCGATGCATTCCCAATTTCTGCTCAGCTAGGCTTGTTATCTTTAATGGTAGCTGTAGTGGGTGGTATTACAGCGGGGGCGATTAGTGCCATGCGACCGAATAGTATTGTAGACTATGCTGTGACCGTGTTATCGACATTGGGTATTTCAGTGCCTACATTTATTATCGGTGCTGTCCTTGTATATGTAGTGGGCTTTGAGCTTGGGTGGTTTCCCGTAGCTTTATGGCGCGGTCCATCGTATATGGTATTACCAGTTTTAACATTGGCTGCACAACCGATGGCATTTATTGCTCGTTTAACGCGCAGTGGCTTATTAGATGTGTATCAACAAGAATATATTCGTACTGCTCGTGCGAAAGGCTTAGGGTCTTGGACTATTTTGATGCGTCATGCACTAGGCAATGCGATTTTACCAGTTATTACGTATTTAGGCCCATTGGCGGCGAGCCTCTTAACTGGTAGCTTTATTGTAGAAACGATTTTTGCTATTCCTGGTCTTGGACAGTATTTCGTAACATCTATTTATAACCGTGATTACACTGTTATTTTGGGCATTACGATTTTCTATAGTGCGCTAGTAGTATTTCTTAATATTTTAGTGGACATGATTTATCCATTAATCGATCCACGTGTTACGACAGAGGAGGGGACAGATGAATAAGGAAGATTTTTTACCTATTGAACGGGCCCCTCAAGAAGAACTGACTAGTTTTATTAAGCGCCCTAGTAAATGGGAGCGGTTCAAGGTGAATCGTTTGGCTGTAGTAGGGGCAAGCATCATTCTCGTGATGATTGTATTGGCTATTTTAGGACCCCTAATTTCACCTTATACTTATGCGGATCAATCCTTAATCGATGCCAACCAAAGTCCAAGTTTTAGTCATTGGTTTGGTACGGATACATTAGGCCGCGATATTTACACTCGCGTTATGTACGGTGCTCGCATTTCCTTGACCATTGGTTTTGTGGCTGCCTTTATCAATCTTGTAATTGGCGTTGCTTACGGTGGTATTGCGGGTTACTTAGGCGGCAAGGTTGACCGCATTATGATGGGTATCGTAGATGTTTTGTACGGTATTCCACTCTTGTTATACGTGATTTTGTTAATGGTTGTACTAGGCCCTGGCCTTACATCTATTCTCGTAGCATTGGGCATCGCGTACTGGCTTAATATGGCCCGTATCGTACGCAGCCAAATTTTGAAAGTTAAAAACGAAGAATACATCATAGCTGCAGAAGCTATGGGTATTCCAAAGCATCGCATTTTATTGCGTCATATTTTGCCGAACTGTGTTGGTCCAATCATCATTACCTTAACATTGGCCATTCCAGAGGCTATTTTTACAGAAGCATTCCTTAGTTTTATCGGTTTAGGTGTAAATGCACCGATGGCGAGCTGGGGTGTATTAGCTTCTGAAGGGATTAGTAGCATGCGCTCTTATCCATTCCAATTGATTTTCCCTGCTGTTGCCATTAGCGTTACCATGCTTGGTTTCGCATTCCTTGGCGATGGCTTACGCAATGTATTAGACCCTAAGGAAGGAGATAGATAATGAATAACGCAATTGTTGATGTGCGCAATGTGTCCATTACCATCGAAACCTTTCAAGGTCCATTACGAGTGATTCGCAACCAAGATATTTCGTTACAGCCTGGTGAGATTTTAGGGATTGTAGGTGAGTCTGGTTGTGGTAAATCTGTTATGGTGAATTCCTTAATGGGTTTGTTGCCATATGGTAAGACTAAAATTAAAGCGGACAAATTCATGATTGATGGTCATGATTGTTTAGAATTTACTGAAGATGACTGGAATGAACTTCGTGGTACTACAGTTGCCATGGTATTCCAAGATCCTATGACCTCTTTAAACCCAATTATGACGATTGGTGAGCAAATGTATGAGGTTATTCATCGTACTAATGCCTATGGTGAAGATTACGATGAAAGAGCCATAGCCATTGATTTATTAAAGAAGATGGGCCTTTCTACGCCGGAAAGACGTTTATCTCAATATCCTCACGAGTTGAGTGGTGGTATGCGCCAACGGGTATGTATCGCCATGGCTGTAGCAGGTCGTCCAAAGATTTTGATTTGTGATGAGCCTACAACAGCACTTGATATTACTACAGAGGCACAAATTTTACGCCTTATGCAAACATTAGCCGTAGAGGCTGGTATTGGTATTATCTTTATTTCTCACAACTTACGCGTTATCGCTCAAATTTGTGACCGCGTTATGGTTATGTATGCAGGTAAATGCGTTGAGTCTGCTACGGTAGAAGGTATCTTTAATGAACCTCGTCATCCCTATACCTTGGGCTTATTACTAGCATTGCCGCAAGGTAAATGGCATGGCGAGTTGAAAGCCGTTGAAGGTCAACCGCCAGATCTATTTGATTTGCCGAGAGGGTGTGCGTTTAACCCGCGTTGTAAATGGGCTATGCGCATTTGTGGTAATCGGATTCCTACGGTTACAAATGTTGGTGAGAATCATCAATTTACATGTTGGTTAGCTAAGTTGGAGGGACTTTAATGAGTTACGTATGGGAGACTGACAATCTCGTTAAAGAGTTCACCCTGTCAGGCGGCTTGTTTAAGCCAAAACACACGGTACACGCTGTACAAGGCGTGAGCCTATATCAATCACCAGGGGAAACCCTTGGTATCGTAGGTGAGTCTGGATGTGGTAAATCCACATTTGGCTACACTTTGATGGGTTTACATCAAGCTACATCAGGTTCTATTTATATGAATGGTCGTCACATTGATCCTTATGTGGAGAGACAAGCTGTTCATCCAGTGATGCAAATGGTATTCCAAAATCCTTACGCATCCCTTAATCCACGACTTACGGTTAATGCTATTTTAGAGGAACCTTTAGAGCTAGATCCAAAGTATACACCTCGTGATCGCGTTATTCGCGTCAAAGAGGTGCTCGACCAAGTTGGATTGAATATGTCCTTTGGTGAGCGTTACGCTCATGAATTATCTGGCGGTCAACGCCAGCGTATCGGTATTGCACGGGCTCTAATTATGCAGCCACAATGTATCATCTGTGACGAACCGATTTCTGCACTCGATGTATCGATTCAAGTACAGATTATGACATTGCTTGAACGCTTGCAAGCAGAGCATGACATTTCGTACCTCTTTATTTCTCATGATTTAAACATGGTGCGCTACATTAGTCATCGCATGGTTGTTATGTACTTAGGTGCTGTTATGGAAGAAGGTCCAGCATTGGACTTGTATGAATTCCCACAACATCCGTATACCCGTGCCTTGACGGCCTTAAATGGTCCAGTTATGCCACATGCACCAATTGGGGCACCTTTAAAAGGAGACCCACCAAATCCACTAGATCCGCCAAAAGGCTGTTTGTTTAGTGGTCGATGCCCAGAAGCGGAAGGTCGTTGCTATACAGAGCGTCCACCACTTCGCGATTGGGCTGATCGCCGCATCGCATGCTGGCACATATAATGGGAGAATAGTATGGAAAAACTAATTGTTGG
>FLSK01376923.1_pt1 | contig 12728 bp, 15 predicted proteins | sample 1550541 | NCBI WGS metagenome assembly FLSK01 (sample SAMEA4031773, study PRJEB14383) | metagenome | biome: human; feature: oral; material: saliva | place: Philippines | collected 2014
TCATCAGCCACCTTCTTGAACTTATCTTTGAAGGTGCTGATGTATTCGTTTAGTGGATCATATATATCCTCTATCATTTACTTCTGTAGTATTAGAAGAACTTACCTCTCGCTGCCTCACGTGTTTCTGCTGTTACAGTAAATGGTATGCGAGTTGTATAACCCTGCTGAGCTGCAACAATCATCTTTGTTGGCCAAGAGAAGATATCAGTATTCCATTGTGTCACACGACTGTTATAAACAGTACGAGCTGCCGTAATCTCACGCTGCAAGTAATTATTCTGCTGCATCGCATCAGCAATGGCATTGTGTGCTTTCAACTCTGGATAAGCCTCAACCTGTGGAAAGAGTCGACCGAAGGCTGTATTTACTTGTGCATTCACATCACTTCTATTTCCCTCGTTCACACTACCACTACGAAGGGCTGCAACGGCTTTCATCACGTCTTTATCAAGGTCGATAGCACGTTCTACCAATCCAACTACGTTCTGCAGTATCTGCACTCGCTGTTCCAAATAGTTGTCTATATTAGATGCCTCAGCTTGAATACGCTGTTCTAACTTCTGGAAATAATTGCGAGCTGATATCTTCATAAAGATAAAGATAACACCTGGAAGAATTCCCACCAAACAGCCTACAACACCTACAAGCAATGGATTTGTCATCGTACTACCCAATAACAGCACAAACAACAATACCAACACCGGACCAACTACCCACAAAGCAATCTGGAAAAGGGTTGAACCAAAACCAACTTCAACAGGAAGTTGCTTGTCTATTACATGTACATCACGGCCAGCATCATTAACTGGTCCTGTCACTTCGTCTAATGAATTTGCCATAGCTTAAATCGTTCTTTGTTTTCAATAATATCTGTTTTTAGGCTTCAAAGATACATTTTTTTCTTAAAGAGAGCAAATCTATACTCTTTATCTTCTGTTTTATGAAGACTTGATGACGATTTATAGTATCTATTAGCATAATTTCTTTGTGTGATAAAGTACCTCACAAAGATAGGGGCATATGCCTAATACGCCCCACATCTTTATACATTAAGTTTTTCAGGACATTACTTTTACTTGCAAAAGTCTATCAGATTACGTCCCCATGCTGGCTGTAGACCATTCTGCTTTTCCTTGCTAAACAGCTCTTTGATAGTCTCTAAATCCTTTGGACTATTCATACTTGGCTGTCCTGTCTGCTTACTCATATTATCAAAGAACATGTAAAGAAGAATACGAGGACGAGGGTTTGATGGATTAATACCAATGGCTGACTTATAACAGCAGATTGCATCGATGAAATAAAGCCTACCATTCACAGATGGATTCTGTGCGATGAGCGCTGTATAATAAAAACCCTTCAACGTAAACTGTTCTGAACGGTCAACTCCCTTTTTTGTCTGCAATGCCTCAAGATCAGCCTTCACTGCATCTAAAAATAGAGAGGAATAATCACTCTGTGGAGAACGAGCAGCATACTGAAGGGCATAGAACACACGATAATAGGTAGGGAGCCAAGCATCAGGATACTGCATTTCCATACGCTTCAATTCATCCATTCCCTTTACAATAGATGTAGCTTCGTCTGCCTTGACGTTACTTAAAGTGGTTTTTAACTGTGCATCGAACTGATTGTTGTTCTGTGCATTCATACTGGTTGCGCACATAAGGGCAACGATAACGACGATTTTAGAAACTAAAGTTTTCATACGCTTTGATTTTAATAAGTGAAACAATGATTTCTGTTGCAAATGTATCAAAGCTTTTGATTGCCTCCAAATAATAGGGACAGACAGCAAAAAAGTGGTTTAAATAACTATCAAGCCCGCTGAAACACTATCTTTTGGGACAAATAACTAACACGCTTAGTTCGTTGGATAGTTACGAGAATGATGTAATATTTCTGACTAAAGTAAGAAGCCACACACTACTCATTATTACAAGAATTATTTTAATTTCAGTTTGCTGTCACTTTTAACACTTCGCATAACCATACTGTAATTTAACAAGTTAAGTCATCATAATGAATGACAGGAATGACAGGAAACTCAATTCTAAAAGAATTACCTTACGATAGACAGAAAAGAATAGAGTGGATAACCTCTATATAAAATGGATAAACCAAATTTTATCCACGTTTATTACCTAATAATAAAATAAAAATGTTAATTTTGTAGCGTGTTTCTTCAGAGGCACAATGACATCGTTGAAAAAATAAGAGGCGTTATGCTTATCTTGTAAGTCGAGAACCTAGGAAATTCAAGACACTTGCACAAGGATAGCATAGTGGTTCTCACGCTATAGCGTGGGCTGCTATTACTACTTTCGTGCAATGGGTTTTCCTAGGACCTTCGACTTAGAATGTGGACATAGCCAGTTCACGCTTCTGCATTATTAATCCTATTACTAACTTTTTAAGGGCTAAACGGACTGGATAAAGGCTCAATAATTGACTATGGACAAACAAGAATTGTATGAAAAATGGGTAGACAAAGTCTGCCAGTTTATCGAGAGTGTAGGTCCTGAAATTAACTGTACGAGTTGTGCAATGCAGTCTAAACCTGTGTTGGATAAATCTCCACAGGTAGTATTCCTTGGCTACAATGCTCATGAGCCTTTCCCCTATCAAGGAGCGAACAAGGAACGATTTTATGACGGAAATCCTTACTTTTACACTGAGCGTGAAAAGTGGCCTGTATGGGGAAAACTCTATGCAGCCATGAAATGGGCTAAGTTTACAGAGCCTATGGAAGATGGTAATTTCGTGTTTATGAACGCTGTTTATTTTGGCAGTCAGGATATCAAGGATCTGAAAGCAAAGAAAGGAAGTGCTGAAATCATCAATCAATGTCTTGATTTCAGTGCGGAAGTTATCAAGGATATTTACCATCCAAAAACCGTGGTCTGCTTCTCCATACCCGATTGCTTTACTCCTTTTATCAATCGTTTAAACATTAAGGAAGTAGAGAGCATTGTTCCCCCAATGGTTAATGGAGAACCTGCTAAACATGGTGTAGCAAAAGCTATGTGGGGCGATATAAAGATTATAGGTATACCCCACCCTTCAGGCAGAATCAGTTATGATGATTTGGGAGCAATCGCAATGTATCTACAAAATGAACTTTAAATAATTTTAATCTTAATAATGGAGAATAGGCTTTGGAGTTTAGTTGATTAGACCAAAAGGTCTATTCTCTTTTAAAATGTAAAAGTATGAAGAATGTTGGTGTAGGGTGTGCTGTTATTACTATTGTAATACTATTTTTAATCAAGATTGTAAAATACTCTTATAGCCCAAACTCATCAAGCTTTAAAGTGGTAGTATATTCTATTGGTGTCATAATCGTTTTAACTCTATACTTCAAATGGCGTAAGAAAGTTAAAGAAAAAAGGAGGAGCAAGAAAAGGCTCAATTAGAATTTAAAAAGGCTATCCTTACAGCAGAGAGTATAGCTATAGAGGCTCAAACTCTGGGCAAGAAGATATCTTCAGCTCTTAACATTTCAGAACTTATATTGATGCAAGAAAACATCCGGTCTGTGAATCCAAAATTCCGTTTTCATAATTCTAGATTGATGTTATATTCAGCTGAATCAATGTATTATTCTAATAGCATGCAAGTTTATGATAATCTTTGCCAATTATATATTAAAAAATATATTCACCTACTTACTTCGATAACAGAAGGAATTGTAGACATAAATACTCTAATTAATTTTTATCAGAGATATATTGAGAATGTACCAGATTTCATGAATATTGCAGACAAGAGATTATTGAATGTCTATTTTTCAAAGTTTGAAACTATTACTATTGAGCCTGCCATACTCCCAAATGATGTAGTGGCAAAGGGGCGTCCTTGTTATTTAAAAGCAGAAATGAACGAAATACTTGTTCGGGTAAAAGACGGAGCCTTAGAATACTTAGAAGATGGAGAGGCTGAGGTTATTATCTATGTTTTTGATAAGTCAGTAGAGGTTTTATCCAAGATGAAGCATTACGCTTTACCTCTACTAAATATCTTAGATTTACAGTTAGAAGATAGTACATTAATTCTACATTTAAGAGGGAATGGTGGGCATAAATGTTATGAAGGAGAGTTGATTCCTATATTGTATTGCCTTATCAAAAAGTTACAAGCAAAGATTCTGTCATGATTATAATTGAATTCTTATTATATTTGATAGCAATTCCCATTTTCTGGGTAGCATGGCGTATTACATGGTGGTTGTACCCTAAACAAATGTCAAGAAAGGATAAGTATAGAACGAACGAATATGATTATTATATGGGCAGAGTTATTAAAGCTCTGTCTATCTCTATTATATTTGGTGGAGTTTGGGTATATTTCATATATAGCCTGTTTCATCCTGAGACTCTTAAAAATTAGACTACATAATAGGGTAACAGGTTCCCACGGCAGAGCGAAGAGGAGTGGCTCTACTATGCCATACACTGCTTGTTCGTCTTGGTAAGGAAGAGATAGACTGAGTGGTGGAGATAGGGACGCTCGTTGAAGTGCCTTTCGGAGGAACGGGCAAGGAAACTTAGTCCGCCATCGGAGAGCTTTCCTTGATAGTCCTCCTTAATGAACCAGTCCTGCTTGTGTACGATGCTGTAATTGGGTAGCACCTTGATTGCCTTATGCCAGGCAGAGTGCATTGCCTCGTATTCTGTAGAAGTGACGGGGAAGAGTTCGGGCAGTTCCACACGGAATGCGACCATGATGTCAGCGTCCTTGCTCACCATACAGCCCTACTCTATGGAGAGCAGCGGGAACTTTGATTCAAGGGTCGTTATCTTGCTTTTGTTTTTTCGGTCAAAGACCTCAACAGTACGTCTCATTTCTTCGCTTTCTTTGGTTGAAGGTTACGGATAAGGTGGCAGACCGTACGGCGGTTCACAAGGTAGCGTGGGTGCATACGCACTGCTCCTTTTTTCATCAGCCCATATTGCCCGTACTTTCTATTCATGGTGAACGTTTGCCATACCACAAGGCTGGCACCCACTACACCTATGACAAGACAGGTAATTTGGCTGACTCCACAGAGATAGAGAATGACCACAAGAATAAAGACTGCCAGCAACCCTCCTGCAAAGAGGAAGAGATACTGTGCCTTCAAGCCCTTGAACTCTACCGTCCGGCCTACACCTTTGTTGATTTCAAATGCTGCCATCGCCTTACAGGAAGAAACTTCTCAAGATAGTGGCAGCCACAATGAGGAAGATACATGCACCGAACCAAGAGGCTGCGGTCTTGCTCGTATCGGGGTCACCACTTGAGAACTTGTTGTACACTTTAATGCCTCCAATCAGACCTACTACGGCTCCGATGGCATAGATAAGCTTTGTGCCAGGATCAAAATAGCTTGTTACCATCTTTGTGGCTTCATTGATACCCGCCATGCCGTTGCCTTGTGCGTATGCTCCTATGGCAGTGGTAGCCATCAGGAGTAGCATTGTAATTTTCTTTTTGTTATTCATTGTTCTTTTTATTTTAAGTTGTTAAATGAATTGTTTTCTTTTGGGGAGAGATGGTAAGAGGTGGCTCGGTTTTATTGTATGACTGATATTGGTTGATTGTTTTACTTTTGAGCCACCCCTTGATCACTTTACAATATGAACAAAAACATTAGTTTTACAGATAGTATGAAAGTGGACGCTCGTCATCTTCCAAAACATCGCTGTCGCTGCTCTCTACGTTTAAGTTCGTTTCAAAGTTTGAAGAAGAGTTTATATTACTTTCCTCTAATTCCGCTTCTTCCGCCTTACGAATGGCAGCAAGTAGCTTTTGATGGTCTTTCTCCTGCTTAAGCGTTGCCTCCTTAATGTAATCTATGAGCTGTGTGCCCCGTATCGCCTGCAGTGTTTCGTGAACGTCAGTTTCGCTTTCCACATCAAGTGTATCGTCATTTCTGTGCCAGCCGTTTACACGGGACAAGTCCCTTGTAAGAATGGAGGATGGTGAGAGTTCGGGTAAAGAATCGTCTGCAATCTGCAGTTCCTCACGGATGATAGTGTCTTCGTCCGATTCGTCCATCGTATAGTCAACCTGCATTTCATTGTCCTCATCTGTACCTTCCACTTCTTTTGTTTCTTCGGATACAGATGAGTTTTTCTCTGCAAAAGTATCAGGTTTTTCATCAGGATTTTCAGAGGAGGAAACAGCGGGAACTTCTGAGATTCTTCGTGAATTGGTAGCAACCTCTTTTGATAGCTCTTCATATTGCTCCCTATATGATTTACTCTTACCAACAAGCACTTGACGTGCCTGTTCAAGCTGGTCTTGCGTAACAGAAGAAACATTCTGCTTTTGTTTCTGCTCATTTTTCTTCTCGCACGCTTTCTCCAATCTGCGGCACGCTATGCGGAACTGCTGCCAAAGGAAGAGTATTCCAATGAACACCCATACTACTATCAAAAGCAGGAGAATGTTGAATAGTATTGTTTGCATAATGGTGATGTTGTTTGTCATTTATTCTATGTTCAAAAATCTATTGCCACCTTGCGGCGATGCTTTGCAGTGGCATTATTGAGCAGTTCCTTATGTTCTTTAAGGTGTTCACGGAGAATATTGTCAATATAACAAGCCATTGATATCCGCTCACCTAAGTCCTGTAAAATGTTTCTTAGTACTTGGAGTGTATCAGCACTCATAGTAAAATTGGTCCGCTCCCGAAGGCGGATTGACTGTAAATAGCGTATTCGGTAGTCCTCTAAAGAAGTCCGAGGTGTTTCCGCACTTCTCTCATTTCCTCTCTCGTGGCTTTTACACAAGGTCTTGTCCTGCTTATCGTCCGAGGTAGACATAAGCTCCTTTACCAGATGTTGGTTTTCCTTTTGGTTGGTACTGACCTCGGTTTTCATATCCTCTTCCTCATCAGGTGGGTCAAAAGCCACTGTTTCCTTGGGTGGTGTCTTCATCACCCCGTCTTCTGCCATTTCCTTGAGCTTGGCTTCCAATCTCTGCCGCTGTTCTTGTATCTTTGCCATAGTGCTGTCTTATTTAAGTTGAATATGGGTAAGTAATTCCTCTGTCAGCTCTTCAATGCCGGTCCCGATTCGTAAAGCCTTATTGGGAGGTAGGTAAGTGGAACGGAATACTCCACGGAATCCATATTGCTCCAGTTCATGGCTGAAGCGATGAGCAGCATAGACATGCTGATTAAGTAGCGTGTAATCTTCGTTCTTGATATACCTGCTATAGTATTCTATGAGCGTGTTTTTAACTCTTCGGTCAACCTTGTTCCATAGGAGAATGACCTCCTTGATACGGACACTTGACATGGATACACCCAAGTCGTTTACCGCTTTGATATAGGTAAGACAGGCAACCATTGACTGAACGTCAGGCTCTAAAGGTGAAAGGATATAGTCCATCTCCAGCGATAGCTGCAAAAGGTCACTTGTACCAGCATGACCAGGAAAGTCGAAGATGACCAAATCAAAAATCTCAGACGGATGTTTACGGATATACTCGTTAGCCTTTTCTATTGCCTCCTTAGGGTCTGCCTTGAGAATACGGTAGGCTGTACGCTTCAAAGAGGAGAAATGTTGCTTCATCTGCTTGGAAAGCTGTGGTTCACTTTCAATGCAAGCCTTTTCCCTTTCACGGAGTTTATAGAATGAGTCCTGAGACAAGTCACAGTCTACCACAAAAAGATGGATATTTCTTTCGTAGTAAAGAATGCTGCTGACAATCTCAGCCAAAGTACTTTTGCCAACACCTCCCTTTTGAGAGGAAAAGCCCAGGAATATGGGCAATGTTTGTATCTGTTCCATACTATAGATATTTTAATCGTTTGAACTATAATTTGAATGGTAGTTCGTTAGAGTAATCGTCAGAGCGAATTATTAATTCTTCTTTCTGTCGAAATACCGAAGTATCTATCGTTTTATTTGTCGATTTGTCGACATCTCGATAGTTCTATCTGATGATATATTGAACTATTGAAATAGAGTTCGTCATATCTTTCTTTAAATAGTTTTATCGAACGATATTCCGTTCGTTTTATCTGCAAAATAAAAGCTTTTTCGATAGATATTTCTATGTAATAGAAGTACAAGGAAATGCAAGGAAAAAGAGTGAACTTCATTGATAATGAGATATTTGAAAATCTGCCGTAACTTTGCAGGCAGATAGAAGATATGGAGGTATACTCTTTGAAACAGACACCCTGAAAGGTGGATGCTTCTATTGCATCAACTCTTGATATTGGCAAGGTGTGTTTTTGTCCGACAAACTCCGTTTCTGCCGACAAAGACCCTTGCCCCGAAGGGGGAAGAATTACTCCAAAGTCGTAATTAGATAAGGATAAAAACAATGAACGAAAAGATAGAACTATGGGACAGATGGGATACCCGTCTTCCCAAGCCCAAAGACCAGCAACGGGCGATTGATTTGTTCCATAAATCAGGTGCGGAAACCAAGTCGGATTTCGTGCGTGGACGTATTCTTGGGGAGAGTTTTAAGGTTATCACGGTGGATAAATCCGCCGTGGAATATTACCGAAAGCTCTCAGAACTGACAGCACAGATACATAAGATTGGCGTGCTGTACAACCAAGTTGTGCGTGCCATCAACAGCTATCACAGCGTGAAGACCGCACAGATTATGCTTGAAAAATTGGAGAAAATGTCTGCTCAAATCATCACCTTGCAGGAGCAGGCAATCAATCTAACCATTGATTATAGAAAGAAGAAGTAGTGAGAATTTAGTTAGAAAAATGATAGCAAAAATTTCTGCAACGGAGAACCTTGGAGGGGCACTCGGCTATAACTTCAAAAAGGTGGAGAAAGGGGAAGCAAGTATTCTCCTTGTCGCTGAGTTGTATCAGGACAGAGAGGGACGTTATACGATGGAAGACGTGCTTGTCGATATGGAGGCATTGATACCGAAGAAATGCCGAACGAAGAAAGCTGTATTCCATTGCTCGCTCAATCCGCACCCGGACGAGAAGTTATCCGATGAGACCCTTATTAAAATTGCGAAGGAGTACATGGAGGCACTTGGCTATGGCAAGCAACCCTATATCGTCTTTAAGCATAATGACATTGCCCGTGAGCATATCCACATCGTTTCGCTCCGAGTGGATAGCAAAGGTCGAAAGATAAATGATAAGTTTGAGGGCAGGCGAAGCAAGAAGATTACTGATGCTCTAGAAAAGAAATATAACCTTATTCCAAGTTCAAAGGTTAGTGAGAAAACAACAACAGAAATATCAAAGGTCAATATTGTGCAAGGGAATATCAAGGAACAGGTGGCTAACACCGTCCGTTCTGCTATGAAGCATTATACATTCTGCTCCTTAGGTGAACTAAATGCCGTTCTGCGTAAATACAACCTTGCAGTAGAGGAGGTAAAGACCGAATATAGGGGCAAGCGATATGATGGGCTGGTCTATGTGCCTACCGATGACAAGAGCAATAAGGTGAGCATGCCCATTCACGCCTCGGACATAGGTAGAGGTGTGGGCTATGCTGCCGTTCAGAACAAGATGCAGAAGTCAAAGCAGATGGTTAAGCCATTGATACCATCCGTCAGAAGAAAAGTATTAGAAGTAATGCGTACTTCTCCCGGTACGGAAGAAAGGCTCCGACAAAGATTGGAGGAACAAGGCTTGCGTGTAGTTATCCAGAAGAATGAGGATGGACGACTCTATGGTATTACATTCATTGATGATGAAAAAGGCATTGCACTCAATGGCTCTCGATTGGGTAAAGGATATGCAGCTAATAAGTTTAACGAATACTTCTCTAACCCAGAGAATAATCCATTTATGGATGAATCGCTTTATGGTAAGATTGATACCACCTTACAGCAACAGATGCAGACAATACAGTCTGATGAGCAGGAAAGCGACAATCTTGTCGATGAACTTATTGACGATATGGTGGGAGAAACTTTCTCTGCATCGGGCAACGATGATTGGAAGGAAGCAGCATGGCAGCGTAAGCTCCGAAGACAAAGTAAGGTAAAACTTAGACGAAGAAAACATTAAACAAACTCATTCAACAAACAAGATCTTTACAACTCCCTTCCCTTCTGAGGGGCTGGGGGAGGCTAAAAAAACAGTATTATGGCGCAAGAAGACGATTTAAGGGCATTAGGCAAAGTCATGGACTTTATGAGGGGCATATCAGTGATATTCCTTCTCGTTAACTGTTATTGGTTCTGTTACGAGGCATTTCATGTCTGGGGTTTTACGCTTGGCATCATTGATAAAATTCTGATGAACTTCCAGCGTACCACGGGATTATTTTCGTCTATCCTCTGGACAAAACTATTTTGTGTGGTATTTCTTGCCTTGTCCTGCCTTGGGACAAAAGGAGTCAAGGAAGAGAAGATCACATGGCCAAAGATTTGGACAGTGCTTTTCTCCGGCTTCGTGTTCTTCTTCCTCAACTGGTGGCTGTTGGCATTACCCATAGGCAAGGTCGGTGCCGCTTCGCTCTATATCTTCACGCTGTCCGTTGGCTATATCTGTCTGTTGATGGGTGGCGTATGGATGAGCCGACTGCTTAAAAACAACCTGATGGACGATGTGTTCAACACGGAGAACGAGAGTTTCATGCAGGAAACACGATTGATCCAAAATGAATACTCGGTCAATCTTCCTACACGCTTCTACTATAAGAAGAAATGGAACAACGGTTGGATAAACGTGGTCAATCCATTTCGTGCCTCGATGGTGCTGGGTACTCCGGGGTCGGGTAAGTCATACGCTATCGTGAACAACTACATCAAGCAACAGATAGAGAAAGGCTTTGCCATGTATATCTACGACTACAAGTTTCCCGACCTTTCCGAGATTGCTTATAATCACCTGATTCATCACTTGGATGCATACAAGGTAAAGCCGCAGTTCTTTGTGATAAACTTTGATGACCCACGCAAGTCGCACCGCTGCAATCCCATCAATCCGTCCTTTATGACGGATATTTCGGATGCCTACGAGAGTGCCTACACAATTATGCTTAATCTGAACCGTTCGTGGATTCAGAAGCAGGGGGACTTCTTTGTGGAGTCGCCGATTATTTTGCTTGCAGCTATTATATGGTTTCTGAAGATATATGAGAACGGAAAATACTGCACTTTCCCTCATGCCATTGAGTTCCTGAACCGCCCCTATGCACAGATTTTCCCGATACTCACTTCCTACGATGAACTTGCCAACTACCTTTCTCCTTTTATGGACGCTTGGGAGGGTGGAGCGCAGGATCAGTTGCAGGGACAGATAGCAAGTGCCAAGATACCGCTCTCACGCATGATTTCTCCCGCCTTATACTGGGTGATGACAGGTGATGATTTCTCACTTGACATCAACAATCCCAATGAGCCGAAAGTTCTTGTAGTAGGTAACAACCCCGACCGTCAGAATATCTACTCAGCTGCTCTTGGACTCTATAATAGTCGTATTGTGAAACTCATCAACAAGAAGAAACAGCTCAAAAGTTCTGTGATTATCGACGAGTTGCCGACTATCTATTTCCGTGGGCTGGACAACCTTATTGCTACCGCCCGAAGCAAAAAGGTAGCAGTGTGTTTGGGCTTTCAGGACTTCTCACAGCTCACTCGCGATTATGGGGACAAAGAAAGTAAAGTGATACAAAATACCGTGGGCAACGTGTTCAGTGGTCAAGTCGTAGGAGAAACCGCCAAGACACTTTCTGAGCGATTTGGAAAGGTCTTGCAGCAACGGCAGTCCATGACCATTAACCGTAATGACAAATCGACCTCTATCTCCACACAAATGGACAGCCTTATCCCAGCTTCTAAAATTAGCAATCTCACGCAAGGAATGTTTGTGGGTGCTGTTTCTGACAATTTTGATGAGCGTATTGATCAAAAGATTTTCCATGCAGAGATAGTGGTGGATAGCGCAAAGGTTTCTGCTGAGATGAAAGCCTATCAGCCCATACCTGTAATAGTAGACTTTACAAATGAAGTTGGCTCTGATAATCTCAAAGAGACTATCGAAGCCAACTACCATAAAATAAAACAAGAAATCCTCTCCCTCGTGGATTCTGAGATAGAACGAATAAAGAATAATCCAGCTCTTACTCATTTAATAAAAACGTAATTTTAATATGAGCTATATTCTTTTATCTTGCTTTTATTAATGTGTCAAAGATACAAAATCTCTCTATAAAGTTATCTCAATTACGAGACCTCAGAAAAGTCTTTTTACGTCCATATGATACTATTGATAATCAATGAGTTATATTTATAATTTCGCTATCTACATGAGGTTTTACAGAGGTCTCATTACAGGAGTAAGTAGAAGTGTGTAACCATTTTATAAAGGATATTATACTCCTATAACTTTTAAATATCTTTCTTGTATTAAACTTATACCTTAATTCCGCAGGGTAAAATCTATTAAGAAATCCAAGTTCCTGAGAAACAATATCCTCAAAACACTTGCATAAAAAGAGGGTGTGTCAAAATTGATACATCCTCTTTTTGTTCTTCCTTTACCTTGTCTACGACATAATTCGTTATTTACTGCAGCTATGCTGCTAATTTCATATAAAATGATTTATTGGGCTTTAAATAGCCTATATAAACTTGTATAGAGTATCTGAAGGTTACAAAAAGTACCTCCATAACGGCTTTTAGTTCCTTGAGATTGGTTTTTCTACACATTTTCCCTATGTTAAAGGCTATAGCAAAGAAGGCAAAGTCCATATTGACCTTGTCTTTTCCAAAATGCCTAAACCTCTT
>FLSK01002950.1_pt3 | contig 12714 bp, 7 predicted proteins | sample 1550541 | NCBI WGS metagenome assembly FLSK01 (sample SAMEA4031773, study PRJEB14383) | metagenome | biome: human; feature: oral; material: saliva | place: Philippines | collected 2014
GGATGTAAACCTAATGAGATATCATAAGGCAGTGGATCTTTTAATAGAAAGCGAATCAACTCTTGAAGATGCTTATACTTTTCAGTATTTGGCAAAAATTGGTAAAACTCACTTATTGTTAGATTATCAATATTAACTCTAAACTTATTTGAAAATGATTCAACTTTATCGCCCGAAATAAAATTATTACCTAACATCATATTTTGCATACCAAGTTTATTTTTTTGTTCATTTTCTACTTCAACAAGCTGTCTTACATGCTCCTCAATAAAAACATCATCCAAATCAAAATAATGTCGAATAATATCAGCTAGTATCTGCGGGGTTCTTATACCCGATTGTATAATACCAATATAATAAAAAATCTTATTCCAATTTAAATGAGAAAAACCTATAAAATCTTTAGATAACCCTAAGATATTCAGAATGTTCCGAGAATAATTATCTGAGAAATCAGGTTTAAAGCGTATATAATATTTATATTTTCTCCAGATTTGGTGAAATATTGCGAGCAAATGATGATTAAAAAAATCTAAATACTGAGCTTGAATAGACTCATTATCATACGACGACTCTGCAATTTCATCCAAGATACTTCCTGGAAGTGGACCTGATGCACCTTGTAATCCCAAAAAGTTAGTAATAATTTGGAATATCCGTTTCCCTTCTTCATCTTGAATGGCAACTTGCTCAATATCCCCAGCAGGAAAATTAATTTTAGGATTACTAAAGAAACGAAATATTGATTCCTCAATTAAAGTATTTTCTAATTCATCTAAGCTCATAGACGATGCCTCAGCTATTGTTTCTATGAGCTGATGAAAGCCAAACTGAATTAGATCACTCTTTGAAGAGAGGTTTTCTGTTCCCATTTAAATATCTCGTTATTGCTTGTATTAATAACTTCTAAAAGATGAAATGAATTTATTGTTCCATATAACCTAAAAAATTCAGCAAGAATCGAACCAAATAAAAATAATTCTCCTTCACAGAGAAAATTATTACTATCTATTCTTAATACTGATTTTTGACCTCTATATACGATACCTTTTATGACTTTATCAAGTGGACGAGTCATAATTGACTCCATCCCAGCCAAACGTTTTTCAGTTCTTCTTAATGCCTGAACATCATACATTGCAGAAAAATCATAAGTTAATAGTATTTCCTTTAAAACATCTAATTTTGTCAAAGATAAATAATTAAGTGAAAGATTGGAGACTAACTTCCAATGAATCGATTCATCTAAAACAGCTCGAACTGTTTTTACAGGCAACGTAATATTTTTAAAGTCAATATAAGAAGGAGTATTTTGTGATGGTACACAAATATCACCAATACCTAAAAACTCAGGTAAATTATAATTTGTACAATCTAAATCTATAGATATAGTTTCTCTAGAAGTATCTAAAATCTTATTGGAATCAGATACAAAAGAGACAAAATGATCATAACCTGTTTCTTCAATATTATTTTTAATAATTGATTTATAGTACCCATGCCTTCCTGATGCGGAACTGTGCACAAATGATTCAAATTTTGGATAAGTATAAATCCTATTTCCCGTCTCTTTTAAAAACTTTGAGCCTGAAACGCGCTTAATATCGAATATCTCGAAATGCTCCCGATTAAAACCAGCCGGAATCACTGGATATAGATCTTTTTTTCCATCAAAATTTAGCGGAATAGCATCATGTTCAAATAAATTAATTACTGGGACACAATATAAAGAAAAATCTGCTCGTGTTAATTTTAAATCTTTAGGAAAAGAACGATTAAACTCAAAAAATAACTTAAATTTTTTCTTACCTAATCGATTTAAATATAGATGTAAATTTCTTAACTTAAAGAAATAAAATTTTTTAGGAAAAAAGAAAAATTCTTGTAATAATCGATACCCATCAAATGCATTATCTGGATAAGGAATCAAAGATTCATCTTTATCAAAACCAACAGAAGAAATAACATCCAGTGGTAAATTAATTACACCGTCTTCTGATTTGATATAAACTTTTGTTAAATAATTAAAAATCCATTGATAACAAGTTAAAGCACTGTAATCACTCCCTGATAAATAAAATGACAATTCATCGCACCGTATAGAAGAAAAATCACTATCTGTGATATTCTCTAACTCTAATTCAATGATTGTAGACTCACTACCCGATGCGCTTTTTACATCATTTAACACAAGCGGATAAACTGAGACATCTATCGTTGTCTGAAACTGACAAGCTGTACCGTCTACAGGTTTAGATGAAACAAATGTCCCTTTAGGAACTACATGCTTTGTTGTAATCGCCCTTTCTTTAGGTTGAAAGTTTAAAATTGCACAGCTTGGTAAAGGGCGCAAATAATTTGGCCAAAGAAGCTGAATCATTGATTGAGTTATCTCAGGTAAATTATCTTGAACTTTTTCTTTCAAACGTGCCGTTAAAAAAGCAAAAGATTCAATAATTCTCTCAGCTTCAGGATCAACGATCTCATCAGATAGAAATCTAGACAAGTGGGGATAAATCTTTGAAAAATGTAGCCCATCTCTTTTGAGAAAGTCTAACTCAGCTCTAAAAAACTCTTTCAAAGACATTTACACAACCCTAAACTTCTTATTTGAACTATCTAAAATAATGTTTAATTCAGTTAACTCATTTTTTTGTTTTAATAACACTACGCAAGTTATACGGAAGTTAAGCTGAAGAACATCATATGTATCCTGGATATATTCTATTCTTGTAATACGAACTCTTGGTTCATAGCGCTCTAAACTAGAACGAATATTTGCAACAATTGTTTGACTTAAACTTTTTGTAGTTGCAGTTGCGTCATTAAAGTCTCTTAAACCAAAATCGGGCGCACATAATGTACACCCTTCTTTTGAATTAAGTACTAATTCTATGTTTCTTTTTATCGAACGAATTAAGTCGCTTACAATCTCTGCTTCAGTTTTCTTTTTTATAACATCCGTATTCTGTGGAGCAGTTTTAATTCGGTTCCAAAACCCCATAAAACAACTACTTATTTATTATCAATATCTAATCGCCCCACAAGGGAAAGATCAAAACTTGCCCCCATATATTTAAAGTGCGGTCTAACAGATAAAGAAACTTTGTACCAACCTGGCTCTCCTGCTACACTTGATACTTCCACTTTAGCAGAACGTAACGGACGACGACTACGCACTTCTGCTGGTGGGTTCTCTTGATCTGAAACATACTGTTTCAACCACACATTCAGCTCACGTTCAAGATCTTGACGCTCTTTCCACGAGCCAATCTGTTCACGTTGTAATACTTTTAAGTAATGCGCTAAACGGTTCACAATGAACATATATGGCAATTGTGTACCCAATTTATAATTTGTTTCGGCGGCTTTTCCTTCTTCTGTATTTGAGAATTTTTTAGGTTTTTGAACAGAGTTAGCCGAGAAGAACGCTGCATTATCGCTTCCTTTACGCATAGTTAAAGGAATGAAACCTTCATCAGCTAATTCAAATTCTTTACGATCAGTAATTAATACTTCTGTTGGGATTTTCGCTTGTAACTGACCAAACGATTCAAATAAATGAACGGGTAAATCCTCAACCGTACCACCACTTTGTGGGCCGATAATATTTGGACACCAACGATATTTAGCGAAACTATCAGTAACTTTAGATGCCATCAAAAATGCTACATTACTCCACAAATAATTATTATGGTTGCCATCAATTCCTTCATTGTAATTGAAAGTTTTAATCGGATTTTCAATTGAATCATAAGGCAAACGAGACAAGAAACGTGGCATTGTTAATGCTAAATATTTTGAATCTTCTGACTCTCTTAAAGCTCTCCATTTAGCATATCGAGGCCCCTCAAAAATATCTTTTACTTCTTTAATTTCAGATAAAGATGCATAACTATCTAGACCAAAGAACTCAGGACCTGCAGCTGAAATAAATGGAGCATGAGACATTGCGCCAACAGATGAAATATATTGCAATAATTTAATATCTGGTGCTGATGGCGTAAACGTGTAGTTACCAACAATCGCAGCAACCGGCTCACCACCAAATTGACCATAGTTTGCTGAATAAACATGTTTATATAAACCACTTTGAGTAATATCAGTGGCATATTCAAAATCGTCAAGCAATTCTTCTTTGCTTACATTTAGTACTTCTATTTTAATATTTTCACGGAAATCAGTGCGATCTACAAGAAGTTTCAAACCACGCCACGCAGACTCCATTTCTTGGAATTTATCATTATGTAAAATTTCATCTACTTGATGACTGATTTTCTCATCAAGACGAACAATCATTTCATCTATCAGCGTCTTATTTACAACTGCATCTGTACTATCAGATTTCAACATTTCAGAAATAAATTCTGCAATTCCACGCTGCGCAATGCTGTAATCTTCATTTTCAGGTTTAAAACGTGTCTGTTCCATAACCTGATCAAGCAAGCTTGTTGTTTGCGAATTTTTTTCAGCTTTTGCAGTTTGATTCTTAGTAACCATAATCTACTACCCTTATTCTTTTTCTAAAATGATCGCCAACTCTTTTTCCAACGTTTCTCTTGCGTTAGGATCCGCAATTAACTCTTGCAATTTATTTCTAAATGCCGGGATGTTCCCCATCGGTCCTTTTAAGGCAAGAAGTGCTTCTCGCAACTCTAATAACTTGTTTAATTGCGGTACTTGCTTAGCAATATTGTCGGGAGAAAAATCCGCCATGCTCTCAATTTTTAGGCTAACACCCAGGTCTTGATTTTCAGCATTTTCTTCCAAGCGGTTTGGAACAGCTACATCAATCGTCAAATTAGATTGTTTCATTACAGCATCAAAATTGTGCTTATCAATAGAAACTGTCTCTCTTTCTTCAAGGCTTAAGTCTTCTGCAGGACCTTTAAAATCACCAGTAACAAGAAGTTTTAAAGGCAATTCAACTTCATCAGTTTGACCTTCTGTAGCCGGAGTATATTTAATATTAATTCGCTCTTTTGGTGCGACTGAACCTGTTTTAGACATTATAAAATCCTCTTTGAAATTTAAACCTATTTCTATTTTTAGATAACGAGCTAAAAAATAGCTAGATTATAAAAAATCACCACTACTAAATCAATGATAAAGTCTGCAGTATAGAATCATTTTTTACAAATGATATTGTTACGTGACAAAATTAAACACGACTACTATTTTAGAAATTATGTATTTTCTTTTAAAATGAATATATAAACTATCAATTTCACAAGAAAATCCTATCATTTTAGTTTAAAATATCAAAATGAAACATTTCATAGAATAAGGAGGAGTTATGTCCGCTCGTAGAGTAATCGTAATTGGAGATAAGACCACCCACGGAGGTACCGTACTTCAGGGCTCACAAACCATGACCGCAGGAGGCAAAAGTGTCGCCCGACAAGGGGATCTGGTTTCGTGTCCCAAATGCAAAGGTAACTTCCCGATTATTGAAGGCTCGTCCATAATGCTAGCTAACGGGCGAGGTATTGCTCTTGAAGGAATGAAAACAGCCTGTGGCGCTGAATTAATTGCTTCACAATCTATGATGAAAGCTAAAGCATAATTTATTTAGTATTTATACAACGCTATTATTACTGCCAATATATTTTATAGGAATCCCAAATGGCCGTTCAATCCGATTATCGTTACAGTCTTACCGTTAATGGCTCCTCTCAATTTGAAGTAGTCCGTTTTGTATTAAAAGAACATCTATCCACACTATTCCGACTTGAACTCGATCTCGCCAGTTTTGGTGCTGAGCCCAATTTTCATTCTCTAATTGACCAACCTGCTACACTAACCTTCTGGCAAGGAGATGAGGCAGTTCGTAGTGTTAACGGTATCGTCACCGCCTTAAATCAGGGAGAAACTGGTTTTACTCGTACTCGTTATCACATGGTGATTGAACCCTCTTTATGTCGTGCTGGGTTACAAACTGATTTACGAATATTCCAACAACAAGACTCTCAAAAAATTATCGAAACACTACTAAGTAAAAATCAAGTATCTCAGAGTCAATTCCATTTACAAACGCCATATTGGACTCGAGAATACTGCGTGCAATATCGCGAAACTGATTTAAATTTCATTCAACGTTTGGCTGCCGAAGAAGGTTCTTACTATTATTTTGAACATACCAATAATAGCCATATCCTTCATTTCTCTAATTCGACAACACTTTCAGAGAAAAAAGGAAACTTAGTTTATAACGCAATGCCTGCTGGCCAACGTCCAGAAGCTGCGGTATGGCATTGGGCTTACGAAGAAAAACTAGGTACGACCCTTCAAACTTTACGTGATTATACTTTTACAAATCCTCGTTATAACCAAGAGCACCAATATTCTGGTCAAGGTAATAACGAAGGTCATAGTAGCATTTACGAACGTTATGACTATCCTGGTCGTTATAAACGAGATGCTCAAGGTGAGCCTTTTACCCAATATCGTTTAGAATACGAACGTAGAGAAGCTGAATTAGCTCTTGCGCAAAGCGATGATTTACGCGTGCAACCTGGCTATGTATTTGGCTTAGAGGGACATCAACGAGAAGCTTTTAATCGTGATTGGTTAATTATAGGTGTTGAACATTATGGTTGGCAACCTGGTGTATTGGAAGAAGAAGCCGGTGAAGAGGGCAACCGCTATGAGAACCGTATTAAACTCATTCCAAATACCACACAATGGCGACCGGAACCGCAACCAAGACCAGTTGTTGATGGCTCTCAAATGGCCCATGTAGTTGGTCCTGCTGATGAAGAAATCTATTGTGATGAATGGGGACGTGTCAAAGTTCAATTCCCTTGGGATCGTGAAGGACAAAATAATGAGCATAGCTCTTGCTGGATTCGTGTCAGCCAAGGTTGGGCGGGGTCGCAATTTGGGCATATTGCCATCCCTCGTATTGGCCATGAAGTAATGGTTGATTTCTTAGAAGGAGATCCTGACCAACCAATCATCATGGGACGTACTTATCACAGTACAACTGAACCACCTTATGCTCTGCCTGAACATAAAACGCGTATGACTATAAAAAGTAAAACCCATAAAGGTAACGGCTTTAATGAATTACGCTTTGAAGATGAAAAAGACCGAGAAGAAATCTTTATTCATGCAGAAAAAGACCAAAATAATGTTGTGAATAATGATGAAACAACACAAGTTGGGCATGATCGAACCGAACAAGTTGGACATGACGAAACCATTAACATCGGCAATAACCGTACTGAAACGGTTGGACAAGATGAATCCTTAACGGTGGGACGCGATCAATCTAATAAAATCACTCGCAATCGTATGACCAAAATTGAAAAGGATGAAGTGTTGAATATAGGGAATCATCTATCAATGGATGTGTATGCCAATCAAGAAGTTAAAATTGGCCGAGATTATTCTCATCAAACAAGTCGCAATGCGGTTTTCAAAGCAGGGAAAGAATTAAAACAACATAGTAAAAACATTAAATTAACTGGTACTACACAAGTAAATATTCGTGGAAAAGCAGGTACGATTGTTATTGATGGCTCTGGTATCACGTTAAAAGGTAAAGTGACTATAAAAGGTAATTTAAACATTATTGGTGGCAATCCAGAAACACCAAAAGTGATCACCCTTAAAGCAAATAACGGAGAACCGACTTGTGAGATCTGCGAAGCAATGAAAAATAAGAAGGAAGCATAAGTGAGCAGTCAAGAGATTTGGCTTACCCATTATCGTCTTACTCCATTGAATAATGCCAGTGCACCTTATACTGGGTATATTTTGGCGTTAGCAGAAGATCAAGCAAATTTTTACCATCAGGCTGAGCGGTTTTGTGTGGAAAACGAAATTAACAGTTATGCACAACTAGCTGCACTTCCTATTTTGACTTGGTTCCAACGCCATGGTTTTTCTGCTGAGTTGCTTAGAGTGGCACAAACGTTATCTCCTCGTAATCCTATCAGTTTATTAAAAGAAAATGACTTACCCATTGAAGCACTTGCAGATGACAACGAATATTTGGTTGAAGAAATAACACACTTTGAACCTTATACTGATATTTTTGCACAGCAAGCTTTACCTCAACCGTTAAAAGAACACTTTTTTGCTGCATTCAAAGGGTTGGATGAGTGGCACAAATTACTTGATTTAAGCAATGTTGAGCAGAGCAAAATGCACTATTATATTGTAGTGGACACCGCGAAGGTCGTCGGCTTTCCTGAAAGATTAGAAAACGTGGGGAGAATAGCAAATCTTTATACCGGTGCCGTAGGTTCTAGTCTTGAAAGTAGTGCACCATATTTACTGGAATTAGATTCCAGTAAATATAGTTGTGTGTATTTATTACAATCCCTCTTTCGGCAAATGGACAGTGAAATATTAAGTCATTGGAAAACAAACCCTGTTATTTTTATTCGTAGTGAACAAAATTTTGATACGGTTTATCATCATTTAAGAAAATTTACTCACCTAAAAAATCCTGAAACGGGAAAATGGTATTTTTTCCGTTTTTATGATCCCAATGTATTAAATGCCTACCTTCCGTTTTTAACACACTACCCATCACATTTGGCAAGCTTTTTTGGTGTTAAGCAAAACTTACAAATTATTGATGCCTTTGGTGCCCGCGTAGATAAACAATTCATCTCATTTAGGCTTAATCCGTTACCGCAAGATATCATGCCGGCAAGAATAGAATTGGGTGAGTTGGAACGCAAAGTCACAGAACAAATTAATTGGAATCGAACAAAAAACAAATTAATTCAATTTGCCAAAGAATATTTCCCCGATATTGCACCGCACTTTTTTGACAAATGGTTGGAAGACGGCAAAAAGAAACAGATTGCCGATTCCTCCCAAGGTTACTGGACATACTTAAGTGGTCGAGTTATTGCGGAAGATCATCAATGGGACTATTTTGCAATGTTAACGGATTTGAAGCAAAGAACAGGTTATACCGGCATAAATTTAACAGAAACACTGATGAACGATTTGATTAAACTGGATGGCACATATGAGTAATAAGACCCAAAACGCCAAAATAAAGGGTAATGCGAAAAAAAAGTCACCGGCAAGTTTGTCGGTACAACAAAAGATCGATCTTGAAACAGTAAACGTCACACTCTGTGAGCTTCCTGTAATTCCGATTTATCCGGTACGTTATGGATTAAGTGCTAATTATCTAAAAAGCGCATGGAATAACGGCATCATTGGTGAGATAACCGCACCGATCGGAATGTTTGGTGCGCATGAAAAAGGTGCGCACCAAATAATGCAGTTACGTCAAGGTTTTGTTTATATTTATGCGCACACTAAACACCGTATATTTTCCACTGATGAAAAAGGTAAATGGTTAGTTTTTCGTTATATCACTCATAATAATGACATTAATAGTAGCAGTGAGTTTGAACGTCCGGGAGATATAGAAGAACGCATCGGCGAGTTTTACTTTTTGTTGTATAAATGGGGTAAAGATGGTGCTAATGGTAAGTGGGAAGAAGGCAAATTAAACGACACCAATTACCCCTGTGCAGCAAATGCCAGCGCTTTTCGTACGGTATTTGTAGATAAAGATACAGAGATGGTAGATATCGCTTATAGCGAATATGCATGGTCTGCAGAAATTTTTGAGCGAGTGGAAAATGACCCAGGCTTTCGTGCCTCAGTGATGACCACAGTGAATGTGAAAAATCAAAATATCACAGAGCATAGTGCACCATTAAAGGATATTGATAAACACGTCATGGAGTATTCAATTAAAGAGACAGATGATACTAACGACAGTCTCGCAAAATTGAGTGAATCGTGGCATACCCAAATTAAATCGGCTAAGTTCCCTTATCGGATTCCTTATATGCCAAACCATAATGAAGTTGGATTAGTGGTCGCACTGGAGGATGTGGTAGGTGAAATGCACGAATTACAAAAACTCATCATTGATTTAACAGAACAACAAAAAGCCTACTACGCCCGTTACTCCTATCCAATAACCATCGGCAATATTATCGATCCCAAAATTGGTTTTGATGTACGCGGAAAACCCTATCCATTTAAACCGCAAGAACGTGTAATTGAGCAAAAAGGTGTAAAGGGTGCATTAATTAGTGAATTTCACACTAAAATGACAACCCTGTTAAAAGAACCCTTTGAGCGTTATGAGAAGCCAATAAATGCCTTGGTGAAGCAGGTGGTACAAATGGCAAATCAGCGGGTGTCGTTTAAGGACTTTTTTCAAGTCTCTACAGACATTGCTCGCTATGCCCCCTCAGAGAACGCTATCGACCGTGGTTTTTATGTATTTTATCGTTTATTAGCGGATTTAACCTATGGCTTGGAATGTTCACCCGATGGCGTCGCAGTATTGGAAAGTCTATTTAGTGAGAAACCGGCGCCTGCCAATAATGCGCCAACCACAATTGGTTGGATGAAAGAGCACAGTAAAAAAGTTACTGATGCAGTATATGGGCTGGCAATGAAAATTCCTGCACACCAACGGCACAACATCTTAAAAGGCTACTTTCGTAGCATGGAGCATGTCTATCTGAACAGCGGACGAACAGTCGCTAATTTGGTTGCATTAAGAAAAATGCAGTTTGATAAGGTGCTAGGGATTTATGGGTGGGATGAGAAGAAGTTAATAAAAAATGCCGATTATTTATTTGCCGAAATGGCAGACACATGGATAGACAAGCTGATGAAGGAAGAGCGTTCACGGCTTTATAGTGACCGCAGAGGCAATGGCGGTAAAAAGGCCATTAAACAGGAACTAAAACAAATCAAGCAAGATTTAAAGAACCAACAACGAATCACTCTTAGTGAAATTCAGGATTTGGAAGCCCGTATCCAACTTAGCGAACGTTATTATGGCTTTAGTGGTGTATTGGCGATTTACGCAGGGATATTGTCATTAAATAATGATTTAACCGTACAGAGAAAACTTGCACGGACAGCAGCAGGCAAATTAGCACTAGACCCATTGATAGTGAAGACCACGGCGATATTGGATATTTCGGCGGGAACGGCGGATACGGCATATGCGTTGAAGTTAATCGGCAAACCGAGCGCAGGTGCAAGCGCTTTAAGAAATCTCAGCGGTGCCTCAGCGCGCTCGATACTGGTTGGCGTACGGGCGGTGGCTTATACGGGGGCAGCTATTGTTGGAGGCGTGTTAACGGCGGTGATTGCGTTTGGCGGGCTACAAGAGGCGATAGCCAATGAGGATAATGTTTCGATTGTAGCAAATGGGGCGATTATGCTTTCCAGCACGATGATCTTGTTGGGGCTAATTCCCGCCTTCTCGGCCTTAGGTCCTGCGGGTTGGATTATTTTACTGATCGCTAATTTATCAATATTTCTTTGGGGTTCAACACCATTGGAAACCTGGGTGAAAAAAGGATTTTGGGGAAGAAAAGATTACCTTTATTGGGATGAAAAACGTGATGATGTCAATAATCAAATCAAGAGAGCTGAAGTTTTAGCTAACGAGAAAATAGCAGAAATTGCTAAACAACATATTAAAAGATTGGAGTTGGTTGCCACCGGTCAGGTAGATGCTGTAGCCGGTGTCGGGTTACCAATGAATAAACAAATTGAAGATTATATTTTAATCAGCAAAGGATTTGAGCAAGAGCTATATGAATACGATATTCAATCGGGATTAAAAATCAGCAAAATTAGCCAAGGTTATTATCGTATTAGTTGTGCCGAATTTAGACGCACCGAACCGACAACACAGAATCTGGTGATTAACCTGTTTCAATGGGGTTCTTCTCAAGCGCAGCCGATTAAGCGGTTTTATGCCGGAGCTTCCAGTGAAGTTACATTTTATCTTGCCGAGAATAATATTCATATAAAAGACGTTCGTATTATTGCGAAGTTTACGGATAAAGAAGGTGGTACTTTTGATGATGTTTATCTCAGCGAAGAGTTCCAAGCTAAAACGAAGGAAATTCAACAGAAAGGACAGGCTGCAATGGAAGAAGCAATAAATGATGGCTATTCGGAGTAAGTGATGCAAAATGAGTTAACGAAAAAAGAGCAACGTTTAATGCGTCATTGGTTTAAAAAAACCAGTGAAAATACCATTGAGTTAAAGGAAAAGCGTTGGGCGGCGGTGAAAATTGTCTTAATTATATTAGCAATAACTGCTGTTTATTATGACTTCATTGATCCACGTTACCAAGAATTCACGATACAAGAGCTGAAATTTGCATTTCAACCTGAAACCCGTTTTCAAAAAGAGTTTTCGCGTATAGAGGATGATAATAATCCTAATTATACAAGGTTTGGAGAAACTAAAGATGAGTACATGGCTAGAATGTGGGAACGTCATAAAGCAGATGTTTGGGTCGGTTATTTTATTGCAGGGAAATATGTTCTTTTTCTTATCTACTGCCTTTGGCCAACCAAACGCCGAGTGCGTTTTGACCGCAAGCGTGGGATTATTTATACCTACGTTAATAACAAGTTTTATTTAACGGAAGTGAATAAATTGATGCGTCCCTTGCCTGAATATTTTGCATTTGTTGGTGGTGCGGTATTTTTCTGGGTTCATCCATATCAACAAGCAAAACACTTTGCTAATTTTAGACGAGGCTCACAAATGATAGTCTCGGATTACACCATGTGGCTACCGATGCTTGCTATCATGCTTGGTATGGTATTCCCCGGAATGTATCAGCGCAGTAAAGGGGCTGTGCTTAAACGCTTTTTAGTGGACTTTATGAATCCTAATAC
>FLSK01376841.1_pt1 | contig 12643 bp, 28 predicted proteins | sample 1550541 | NCBI WGS metagenome assembly FLSK01 (sample SAMEA4031773, study PRJEB14383) | metagenome | biome: human; feature: oral; material: saliva | place: Philippines | collected 2014
TTTGAGAGCGTGGGGCTTTTTTTATTTACGAATTATGGACGATTACGTCCAACGCTCCCATTATTCGCTGAGCGTTTTCGATTGCTTCTTTGTATTCTTTCGAAGTATTTTTTACAGGTTTTCTTATTAGGTCAATGAATACTACTGGTTTATTAAAATCGTTTGAAGTCACACGGACGGTCATGTTTAGAATTTTAGAAGTTGTTTTTCTTTTGGAAACAACACCACCTGCGACTGCTCCGATTGGTCCAAACATTGCCCCTGCTATCAGCGCCTGTCCGACTCCACCTGAAACAACCGCTTGATTGTTGATGATTAATTCATAAGATACCAAATCCTCGAAAGAATACCACCCAGTATCATTTTTATCTTTTTTAATTAAAGATGGTATCAAAGACAAACCGCCCGTTCCCATTGCAAGGCCGACTTTTACGGCTCCTGCGACCATTCCAGATGAATCTTTTGCCTTGCGAGCTCCATGAATACGATAGGTGCGATTGTTTCGGTCGATTTCAAGAGGCCCGACTTTGTCGGTTCGCCTACTTTTTGCTGGATTGGTTTGCGCTAGTTTACTAGCAGGTGTTGTTTGCTCGTTTGATGGTTGGTTAGTGATAGCATAACCACAATTAGGACAGAATTTGTATCCCTCTATGGGATTCCCACATTCAGGACAGAATTTCATATTTACCTCCGAAGTAATATTATATACTTATCGATGTTTGGTTATTTTTACCTAAACCTTGTAAATGTCGACGACCTCTCCAATTGTACGGATGTCGTCATTCTCTGACAAGTGGATTTCCTCGTATCCACTATTTAGACTTTGAAGATACCAGGATCCGTCATAATCTCTTTTAAGTTTCTTGACGAAGTTCTTCCCGTTGATTTGAAAGATACCGATTGAGTTGATATCCACCTGACTAGTAACCTTGATAAACAATAGGTCGTTATCTTCTATAAGCGGTTCCATGCTATCGCCCGCCACTTTAGCTATCGTGTCATAGTCCTCTGGCACATCCTCAGCTCTGAGTCTGACTTCCATGTGAAGATTATCTTCCTGAAACGTTCCATGACCTGCTGCAACTAATCCCTCGACATAGTCTATAATGTAGTCATCGGTTCTGTACTTCTCTAAGACCGTGGTCGCTTTCATGCTGACTTGCTCGTTTAGTAGAGTAGTAGCGTAGTCGACTACATTCGCTTGTCTATCTTCGTCTAGTTGATTGAAGATGGTTAAAATTTCAGGTTCAATGTTATTTACTTTTTGAATGCCTAGCAAATATTCAGGTGTCATTCCTAAAGCCCTAGCGAAGTCGTCTGTCTTATTAAGAGGGAACTCCCTTGTTCGATTGAAATATCTAGACATTGTGGATTTAGCAATTCCTACCTGTCTAGCTAATTCGCTCATCGACATTCCTTTTTCATCTATTCGATCCTGAATAAGATTAATTATTTCATTGTTGCTCCTCATTTTTTCGCCCCCTTTTTCTATAGTTACATTATATCATCGTTCCCAAAAATAAACAACAGAAACGCTATAAAATATTTTTTTAATATTTTTTTGAAAAAGGGGTTGACACTTTGGAACAAAAGTAGTAAAATGAACTTGTTCCAATACGGGAACGATGAAAATAAAAAAGGAGGTACGCTATGGAGGTCAATTTAAAACGATTGAAAGCTGAGAGAATTGCCAGTGGCATGACTCAGGATGAAGTAGCAGAAAAAATGGGATGGAATACACGCACCCCATACGCCAAACGTGAGAACGGGATTGTTTCTATTGGTGCAGATGAGTTGGCAAAACTAACCTTGATTTTTGGTCTGCCAATGGAAAAAATCACAATTTTTTTTGCAGATAACGTTCCCGAAGTGGAACGAAACTAGAAAGGCGATTATATGAGACCTAAAAGATACCCATATAAAACAATAAGACCCCTTCCGTCAACGAAAAGGGTCAAGGATGTAATTGAACATTTACAACTTATCAAGCAGGATTTCCCGAATCCTAGCAAAGACATGAAGCCTAGAGTAAAAGCATTAGCTGAACTCTTCAGAGAAGATATTAGAGATTCTGATTTGGAATTTGCTCCATTAGAGCTTGTATCTCAACTTCGTGATTTGCAATCATCTTTCTAAGATATTGATTAACGATACTAACTTTTTCATCGTCTGTCAAACCTGAATTACGTATCGTATCGTTTATTTTATCTATTAGAACTGCTCTGTTGCGACTGTAAAATACATCATTCGCCATAACACTACCCCCTTTCTGCTTACATTATAGCAGAAAGAGATTGAGAAAAATAGAAAGGGGATGATAAAAATAACAAGAGCAAATAGAAGATATTATTGGTTACAACTTAAAGAGGATTTTTTCAAAACAAAAGAAATGAAGTTGATGCGAAAACTTCCGGGAGGTGAAGAAATCACTATCATCTATCTGAAAATCATGCTTGTGAGTTTAGCGGACGAAGGAAAGATATTTTTTGAAGGACTTGCTGAAGATTTAGCTGAAGAATTATCGTTGCTTATTGATGAAGATGCTGAAGCAGTCAGAATGGCTTTAATCTTTTTAGAACAGAAAAAATTACTTACAACTTCAGATAACTATCAATATAATTTAGAACAAGTTCCAGAGATGATAGGTAGTGAAACCGCAAGCACCCGTAGAGCTCGCAAGCATCGAGATTCTAAAAAAGCGTTGCAATGCAACACCGATGCAACAAAACGCAACGGAGAGATAGATATAGATATAGATATAGAGATAGATAATAATAATAATAAAACTATCAGTCCAAGTCTATCTGAAAATCTAAAAAGTAGTGGTATTCGTATCAACGAAAAACAACATCAACAACTACTTGAATATGTAGGAATTGACGGAATGAGTTTTGATATGTTGAACCGTGCTATTGAAATTACTTCGGGAGTTCATCAACCTAGCTTTAACTATCTAAAAGCAATTTTGGAGAAATGGAAAGAAAAAGGGTTTACCTCACTTGAACAAGTGGACGAACACGAAGAAGAAAGACAGAGCGCCAAAAATACAACGTCAAGACGTGTTGGAAACTCAATCATTCAAACGTATGACGACCCGTTGCCGTTTTAGAAAGTAGGTTGTGATGAAGCCTAAAAGATACCCATACATCACTAAAAAGAAAATCATAAAAATAGAAAAACCAAAGACATTGAGAGAAGAAATTATAGAAAAGGCGGAAAGGGATTTAAAACGGCTTGAATACAATCCTAATTTGATAAAAAGAAAAAACGGGAAGGTGTATGAATGGAAAAATTAAGTCTTGAACCAATCTATTATGTAAACGAAAATGAGATATGCAAGAAACACTCTTGCTATATGTGGACGTTTAAGAAACCAGTCAAAGCCAAAGGAAGAAGCACACCTTATCAGCCTACCTTTTGCCCTGAATGCCAACGTGAAGACATGGCAAGAGAGCAAGAACAGAAAATTGGAGAAATGTATATCTCGTCTATCTTGTCAAGTACGTTTGGAGTGCTAGAAAGAAATAGCATTATGCCAAGTGATATGAAAGATGCTAGTTTTAATACTTTCACGGTCAATAATGAAATTGACGAGAAAGCGAAAAACTACGCTTTGAGAGTTGCAAGACATTACTTCAAAGATGGTAAAGGTAACGCAATCATTCTTGGTAAAGCTGGGCGAGGTAAAACGCATCTAGCTATCTCAATCGCTAAGAAGTTAAATATTGACTTTAAAGCCAATAACGAGCCAAAAAGCGTTCTTTTTATGAACGTTCCGACGATGTTTCAGAAAATCCAAAGCGGGTTTGGTCGAGCAGATGCACGGACTACGGACGAATGGTTGGACTTGCTGAAGAAAGTTGACTACTTGATTTTGGACGACTTCGGAAAAGGAGAGCAAACGCCTTGGAAAATGGATTTTATGTATAACTTGCTAGATGCAAGAGATAAGACAATCATCACAACTAACTTGACGGGCGCTGAGATGAAACAGACATTTGATAGTAGTTTAGTTAGTCGAGTTGCAAAAGGAGCAAAGGATTTGACTTTCAAATATCCGGATAATTCAGAAGATAGGAGGACGTTACCATTTTGACAACGGAAGAAAGAAAAAAGCTGATAGCAGATTTTGAGAAAAACCACTATCAACTATCAACGTTATTAAAAGAACGCTTACTGATTACAACAGACGAGCGTTTCACTCACAAACTGCAAGAAATGGCTTACTATTCAATGAACGGTAGCGTTTATCAGTTTGCAAAATAAAAAAGCACCTACGGGAATAGGCGCTTACTAAAATTACTACTTAAATTATAACATGGAGCAAGAAAAAATGAAAGTAAATATATACGCTTTCGGACGAAAACTTGAACAAGACGAAGAAATTATTGTACCAAACGGACATCATTTCTATAACGTACTTGACGGGATTTTCAATAATTTATTAGATAGCGAGGGTATCGCATGAAGTTATTAGACAAACTAACAAAATGGTTTTTTAAAACAACCAAAATTGAAGTCAATACAGACTGGCGATTAGTCGCATTAGACTTGAACCGTGAATTGATTGAAGCACGAGAAGAAAACAGAATTTTATATCAGCGCATTGCTGATCTTGAGAAATTATTAGAGGTATAAAAAATGACAGAACCAACTTTAGCAAGCCAATTTTTAGGGCTTATAACAATTATTACTTGCTTGTTCATTGTATTGCTTTTGATTGCAAATAGCGAACAGAAAGCACAAAGACAAAAAGAAGAGCAAGAAAAACTAGATAAAGCAATTATTGACGTTTATCAGCAAGGACGAAATCAATTCAATAATATTGCCCGACAAAACATTCGTAACTGTGACCGTCAATTCACATACGACACACAAAAACCAGAGGGACTAAGACCTGAACTACTTGCCCTACCACATCCGAAGGGGTGATTGAATGTATATATGGGATTGTGGATGTTGCGACTGCGGACATGAATTTGAAGTGATTGACAGTCATCCGCCTATTGAATGTGAAAAATGCGGAAGTACAGAATTAAGATGCGTATTCATCGGGAGGGAATATGATTAGTAGAGAAATGAACGCAATTGAAATTGAAGTTTTAAACCTGATTGTCAACAAGGGAAGTTTTGAAAAACCTATCACGGCAAATGATCTACGAGGCGAGACAGGGTTGTCAAAACGTCCGCTTGAACAGGTAATCGAAAGCCTAAGAGTAAACTTCGGGCATCCAATTGTGGCTAAGAAGTTTAAACCAAACGGCTACTATCTTCCTAAAAATGAGGAAGAAAGACAGGCAGGTCTGGCACCATACAGACGGCAAATTCTAACCGAGCAAAAGAACTTGTCCATCGTTATGGCAGTGGATTTAGAGAAGTATTGGAAGTTAGAGCATGATTGAAGAACTACTTGCAGAAATTGGTCAATGGCGCTCTGACTACATACATCTTGGAATTGAGCTCGGAAAAATTATCAACGAACAACAAGATACAATCTTGAAACTACAGAACAAAAATACACGCTTGAAGCGTGAAAATTGGAACTTGAAGAAAACGAAAGGAAGAAAGAAATGACAAACGAACTAACACAGAAACAAATCACATCACCAGTTGCTGCACGAATTCAGGAAATGCAAAAAGAGGGCTTGAGGATTGCGCATAATTATAGCGTGAGTAACGCCTTAAGTTCAGCATACTACGCTCTTAAAAATTCAGCTAGTGGGAACTTGCTAGAAAAATGCACACCTGAAAGTGTCTATAACGCTTTGCTTGATATGGTTACACAAGGCCTAAGCCCTGCTAAGACACAATGCTATTTTATCCCTTATGGGAACACGGTTAAATTGAACCGTTCATATTTTGGAACCATGAAGGTTGTTAAACAGTTGCCTGAAGTAAAAGATATCTACGCACAGATTATTTTTGAAGGCGACGAGTTCGAAGCTGAAAACGTGGACGGGCGCTGGAAATTTGTAAGCCACAAGTCAAGCTGGAAGAACCAGGACAATCCAATCGAAGGTGCCTATTGTGTAATTGAAAAAAAAGACGGAGAAAAAATCCTTACAATCATGACTAAGAAAGAAATTGATAAGTCATGGGCGCAATCACGAAACGGCAACGTTCAGAAAAACTTCCCACAAGAAATGGCTAAACGTACAGTTATCAATCGTGCCGCTAAACAGTTCTTTAATACATCGGACGACAACGACTTGTTTATCGATGCCGTCAATCGAACTACTGAAAATGAGTTTGATAATGAGCGCAACGTGAAAGACATCACTCCAAGCGAACCAGTAGAAACGCTGGACGCTATCATGGGCGAAGTGGTAGAACCTGAAGAAGTGCCAGAAATTCAAGAACCTGAAAAACCTAAAAAAGCACCTCGTAGGAAAAAAGAGGTCATTGAGCAAGAAGTGACAACCACTGATACAAGCTACCCTGCAGATGAAATTCCAGACTTTGACGAAGAAACGGGCGAAGTTTTGGAAGAAGTCAGCTTGTTTGAAGGTAACACCATCAATGTGAAGGAGTAGTCCATGGAAGAACTAACACAAGAGAACTACTACCAAGACACAAGCTACTTGACCAACTCACGCTTCAAACGGTATCAACAATGCCAAGCGAAGGCATTTGCCGTTGATAGTGGCCAATGGATAGAAGAGAGGGACGAGACCCCTCTCCTACTCGGTAACTACGTTCATAGTTACTTTGAAAGCGAAGAAGCGCATCAGCAATTCATGGACGAAAATGGCGAGAAGCTCCTAGCCAAGACTGGTAAAAATAAAGGAAACCTCAAATCTGACTTTGTGATTGGTGACAAGATGATTGAGAGTCTGAAAGATGATGAGGGCTTCAACCGTTTGTATCATGGCTACTCATCGGATGAAGTTCAAAAAGAATTGATTGTCTATGGCGAAATCGAAGGCGTACCAGTCAAAGGCAAGCTAGACAGTGTCAATCTGAGCCGTGGGTACTTTGTGGATCTTAAAACCATGAAGTCTATCTACTCTGAAGAATGGAGCGCAGAACTCAAGAAGAAAGTTCCCGCTGCAGTCAATAACATTTTGAATTTTGGGTATCATGGTCAGCTTGGTCTATATCGTGAACTCTTAAAACAAATGACAGGCAAGGATTTTAGACCTTACATCGTGGCAGTCAGCAAGGAAAACGTGCCAGACCGTGAAATTCTGAAAATCGATGATGAATGGCTCGAGGAAGGTTTGGACAAAATCAAGTCTGAAATCGTCGAAGTTTGGAATGTAATCCAGGGAAATCAGAAACCTAAAAAGTGCGGTCATTGCGACTACTGCAGAAGCCAGAAGAAACTAGGTGCAGTAGTCACTCTGAATGACCTGATTAAAATGTAAATAAAATTAAACAAGCCGTGCATTCTTGTAAAACTGCGAACTAGAAAGCGTCAGTAAAGGTTATGTGACCTTGGACGAGCGACTGCCCGTATTTAGCCAAACTCACACACAAAGGCGGTCGCATTTTTTTAGATAAACAATAACAGGAGCTATAATGAAAAATCTGACCTTATCGTTAGACATTTCAACTACTGCGACAGGCTGGGCCTTATTTGAAGGTTCAGACCTTGTCGAGAGTGGTGTCTTAAAACATAAAAGCAAGTCATTCTTTGAACGTGGGCGCTTCATGGCCAATGAATTGAGGCTTATCCAATTAAGAGCTTTAGCTTCTTATGAAGGACCGTTTGAGTCGATTGTGGTCGAGAAGAACTCGGTCATGGGACCAAATCAACAATCTATGATTAGTATCGGAATTGTGACAGGCATCATCCTTGGACGGTTGGTTGCTGATAATGTGTATTTCGTGAACGTGTCGACTTGGCGCAAGTATTGGAAGTTCAGCTATAAAGACAGAAGCAAGAAGTCGATGAAGTTTCAGGCGGTTTCTAAGGTTTCGGATGAATTCAATCTAAACGTCAAAGACGATGAGGCAGATGCCATTCTGATTGGTTCATATTTTGTAAACCATGGCCAAGAATTTGGTGAACTGGAAAGCCACAAGATAAGTTGAGAGGTAATAGTATGAGTTATACTGTCACATTATATTTTGACAACATGGTAGATGAAACTCACTTCTTTAAAAAAGAAGGGGATGCTATCAAATGCAAGGCTCAACTTGAGAACAAGTATCGAGGCGAGCGATTATATCGAGTCAAGCTCGAAAGGGTAGAATGATGAGTATGAAGGAAGAGCTACTTAAAAGCTACAGGCACTCGTTGGAATTAGCAAACGAAAGGATAGCGGAGCTATCTGAACCAACTATTAAATCATCGGTGCACGTACGCTCAGCGGAGCGTGATTTCTTTAAAAAGAAAGTGAAGTACTATGAAAGAAAAATAAAGGAGTTAGAAGATGAGTGATTTTCTAAAAGGTATCGGAGCAGTAACATTGATGTTATCAACAGTCGCAGTCGTTTTCCTTACTTTTTGCTGGCTTATTGAATGGTATTTTACATGGGTATTTTCAATTTTCCCAATCAAACCTTATTTAATACCAATTTTGTTAGCACATTCTTTCATTTTTGGAGTGTTGGTCTTTCTTTTAGGGAGTTTAATTGAACTAATCGGTAAAAGGAAATCTAAAAGATAAAAAATAGGAGATAAAATGAAACGATTTATTGCGATTTGGATTGTCTTGTCAGCTACTTTGAATATCTGGCAATGTGTCCATATTAAAAACCTTGAAAAAAAGCGCCCGATGCTGATCTACAAGGCTGACAACAAAGGCGCAGAAATAAAAGGGATAGTCGTTAATAAAGAAAAAATTGGCGATATGCACACAATCACAATCAGAAATCATGGGGTATTTGTGGTATCTCAAGAGAATTATAATTCTTTGAAAATCGGAGATGAGGTAAGTTTTTAAATGGTCAGCAAATTGGTAAAGTTACACATTTTGAGTCACGCTTTGGAATATTATCTCAAACGTGAAGGTGCATCTCAAAAAGATATCAGGCAAGAACTTGTAGTTTTGAATGAAATTGAGAAAGAATTAGAGGATCACAAAAATGAATAAACAAGAATTGATTGAGGGAATTGAAGCCGTACCAGCACATAATACAAGAACCAGACCTTGGATTGATAAGAAAATAGTTTTAGGTCTAATCAGACAACTAGACGAACCTGAAAAAGTCAGGATTCCACGTTTTGTTGCGGATTGGATTTCTTACAATAAAGGATGGAATCAGACTTTGCAGTATGCACTAGCGAACGCTTCGGATAAAGTACTATCATGGCTTTGCGAAGATAAGCTAAACCGACAAAACATCTTCGCTCATGCTTGGTTGCACGGATATATACTAGAAAAAGAAAATCAGTATTTGGTGAAGTTTAAAGGACTTAATCCTAATTATATTTTTTTGAAATTTCATCAATATGATAATGATAAGACTTGGTTTGTTGGCGGGGAACAAGAATATGAATTTTTTAGAACACGCCACACCCGCAAAGAACTAGAAGAAGCTGGCTTCGGCTGGGTTTTCGATTGTGAAGGGATTGAGATTGAGGAGGTAACGGAATAATGCCAAATTGGGCCGAAGGATCTCTTAAATTAAGAGGAAGAAGCGAGAATATTGCATCAGCATTAAAACAAATGCTATTAAACGACACTGTGACGCTAGAAGATGAATGGGATGGCACTCTGCTTAAATTCAATAACACAGCTCCCTATTTTTACATTAATGAAACAAGACGAGCGTTTATTGAACAAGAACAAATAGAAGTTTGGCTTGAAGAAGAATTTTGTATTGTCGAACTTGATAATTTCAAGCAAGCGTGGAGTGCTATTCCAGAAAATTATCAAGAAATTTCAAGTAAGTTTGATGTGGATATTAAAATTTTTACGTTTGAGTGTGGCATGGAATTCACGCAGGAAATTGAAATTTCCAAAGGTGAAATTATCAAAAACATTTGTTATGAATATGATAATTACCAGTGGGAAGTTCCATTTAGCAATTTAGGAGGTTGAACCATGAAACGCTTCTTAATCGGCTATTGCCTATTATCAACTTGCTTGTTGTTTATGCAACGTGAAGCACAGAAACCATTGCTTGTTTATCACACTGATAGTAAATATCAGATTACTGGCAAGGTGGAAGAAAAACGAAAAATCGGAAAGCTGTTCACTATCACGATTGACGGTAACGTGTTTGTGGTGAGTGAAGAACGATATAAAAATATTGAAGTAGGAAACGAGGTAGAAATTTAATGGATGATGTTTTACAAGCACTTGCGAAAATGTTGAACATGACAACGGATGAAGTGAGTTCTTTGTTGTCAACTTTCAAAGGAAATGCACCACAGATTTATGAAACACTGATAAAAGAAAAAATGATGTATGATACATTCAGTTTTCTACAACTTGTCTTTTCAATACTTGCGGTTATATCGCTGGGAATTTTGATTATTACAATTATTGAATATTATAAAGATGATGACGTTTATTATTGGGAATATGAAGATAATGAAGAACGCAAAGAAGTCAAAGAGAGAAAAAAAGAAAATCGAAGAAAAGATTTAAACAGACCTTTAAAAATTGTTTTATTCGCAACTAGCACAAATTTTTTACTTTATATTATATTTTCAGTTTTAAAAATTGTACTCACTCCAAACTATACATTCATTGTGAACGAAGTTTTACCAAGATTAACACACAGATAGGAGCAATTATGACAACAAACATGGAATTACTAGCGCACAGAGTCGAGCAGTGGGCGAAAGAACGAGGATTGGACAATCCAAACAATAGCACAGCGCAAGCATTGAAATTATTTGAAGAAGCGGGCGAACTTGCACAAGCGCACTTGAAAGAGCGTGAGCAAGACGGGAAAGATGCAGTAGGCGATATTTTGGTAGTGCTGACTATCTACTGCCAACAAAAAGGCTGGAGCATTGCAGAGTGCTTCCAGTTAGCTTATAACGAGATCAAGAACCGAAAAGGCAAAATGGTAAACGGTTCATTTGTGAAAAGCGAGGACTTAAAAGATGGACTACGAGCAAAGATTAAATGACAAACAAAGACAAAGATTTGCATTCATGCTAAAACAGAAACGCAAAGATAGTAAGTTATCACAAGAGGCGCTAGGTGACATTTTAGGATACGGTCAATCAGATGTTTATAAATGGGAAGCATGCAAGACAAGACCTAACTTTTACCAAGTGGAAGATGTAGCAACATACTTCAATCTTCCTTTGAATGTTTTGATAGGGGAGGGATAAGTTGATTGACATCAAGAAACGCTTAAAGAAACTACCTTATGTGAATATTAAAATCAAGTCCTTACATCATGAGATCATTAGTCTTAGGTCTGGAACGGTTAAAGGACAGTCATTTGATAGTATGCCTAAGTCGCCATCGAATGATAATCGAACTGAAGATATGAATATTAAGGTGGTTGATAAAATTAATGAAATCTATCAGAAGATAGAACGAGAATATCAAGAGCAAGATGATTTAATCAAAACAATCGAAAGTCTTTCTGACCCTATTCAAAACATTGTAATGAGGTTACTTTATATTGACGGGCTTCAGTGGGATGAAGTTCAAAGAAGGCTGAATTGCAGTAGCGCAACAATACAACGTGCTAGAGATAAAGCTATTCAAGAAATTACTGATAATTTTGATAATAAAGAAAGTAAATGATAGTTTTAAAGTGATATTATGTTAGTATCAGCAAGAGGCTGATGACTCCTATATATTTTTTATTGAAGGGCATCACGCCCTTTATGGCGATGAAAGGTTCTATAATCTCTTTAATTTTAAAATGGTAAGCTCTCCAAGTTTTTTGTATCTCGGTTCGATTCCGAGCATCGCCTTTAAGACTGCAAAAAATAAATTTAAAAAGACAATATACTATTGATTCTCCGCAGGGCTATGCAGTCGCCTTGCATTTTAATGGGATATAGCTCAACGGTGGAGCGATATGACTATAAAGGGTCTGAAATGTATGTAGGTTCGATTCCTGCTATCCCGTTTCACAGAATTGGCTGTGAAGGCAAAGAAAAACCATATAACCCGAAAAACGTATATCTTTGTGATATGCGTTTTTTGGTTCTGTCGGAGGTAAAAGTGAAAATAATTGATAAACCGTTAGATTGGCTACGACCTTATAAAAACAACCCAAGGAATAATGACAAGGCAGTAGAGCCAGTTGCTAACTCAATCAGAGAGTTTGGGTTTAAAGTTCCAATTGTAGCAACCAAAGACGGAGAAATTATAAACGGACATACACGCTATAAAGCCGCATGCTTTTTAAAACTCGAAACCGTGCCAGTCTTAATTGCGGACGACCTTTCAGAAGAACAAATAAAAGCGTTCAGGCTCGCTGATAACAAAGTAGGCGAGATTGCCGAGTGGGACACAGAACTACTCTACGCAGAACTTGAGACTGTCGAAGGCTTAGACATGACCATGTTTGGATTCGAGGATGTTGATTACTCTTTAGATGACTTTGAGGAGTCTGAGGATCCAGAAGATGCCAAAGAGTTTTCTCAAGAGGAAGAAACAGGTATAGAGAACGGCGATATCTTCCAATTAGGGCGACATCGTTTAATGTGTGGCGATAGCACATCAGCTGAGGATATGGCTCAACTAATCGACGGAGAAACGATTGACCTCTA
>FLSK01034017.1_pt1 | contig 12627 bp, 4 predicted proteins | sample 1550541 | NCBI WGS metagenome assembly FLSK01 (sample SAMEA4031773, study PRJEB14383) | metagenome | biome: human; feature: oral; material: saliva | place: Philippines | collected 2014
GACTTATCATCGTAATGGCCTAGGGGCTGAACAGTCTCAACAGAGTACAATGGTTTCCACCCCTCTTGGAACTGAAAGCTCAGCGTAGTGCGCCGCATCCACGGTTTACCTTTGGCGCCATACATCGCATTGGATACATTGGACATAGCCACCACATTGATAGCGCGGTTTACTGCATCGACGTCGCTGTACTGTATCGTCTTGGCCTCTTGGCGATCCATCACGAGAGGACCACCTTCACCGATCACATGGTCTGGCGTGGCCGCAGGCGTAATATGAAAGTCCTCAGAAGCGGCTTTAACCTGCTCCACACGAGGAGTCGTCGCCACTGCAAGAGTATGCTCCCTTTCGACAGACGGGTCTGCCCCCTTATGCAATTGTTGTTTCTCTGCCTCGACGGAGCCCACACAACACAAAAGGGCACTCAAGGCAACACATACAATACGTTTCATTACTCTTTACGACGTTTTATTACTCTCTACACATAAAATTCATGAACAACAAATGAAATATATATTAGTGTAACGAATAATGTGTATTTATGTCAAGATTAACGGTCACTAAAACTTATTATTTTAATGTTATATATAAATATATGAAAATGAGGTAATAACACTGTTATTACCTCATTTTTATAACCCCTATCAATATTAAATTCTATTTCTCATTAAGTTTTTGCACAAGCATATCTACTGTTTCTTGTAATTTTTTATTTTGTGCTTCTAATGTATCAACACGTTGTTCTAATGCGTTATAGGATGCAGGAGAAATCTTAGCAAGTGTCTTATTTTCACCGAATTTATAAGATACACCCACATTGGCCATCAAATCGCCGCTTACGGTTGTACCTGCTGTGAGAAGTAGGTTTTCTTTCGGATAGTAACCTACGCCAAGAGCCAATGCATTTTCGCCCTTGTAGTGACCATAGCCCCCCATAACTTGAACCTTGTGGTCAGGATCAAATTGTAGTGGATGCAATGCAGCGAGTGCTGCAGCGCGAGCATCACCGCGATTGGATTCTTTTTCCACGTGGCGTACATCGCGATGCAATACATCAATTTGTTGGTTTGTACCATATAACTGGGAGCCGTTAACCGCATCAGTAGAGTCCGCAGTCACACGGCCTGCTGCAACATGAGTAATCGTGCGCTCTTGACCAGATGCACCAACGGATACAGTAGATGCAGGAGCTGTACCTGCATAATTTACAGTTATACCATTTGTAAAGGTATAACTTGGAGTGCCCACTACATCACTACTTTCAGCAGTAGAATTATTACCTAATACAACTGCATTGTCTAGAGATGTTTTCACATTATTCCCCATTACGAAGGTATTATTAGCGTTAACTTGATTATTATTACCAACGCTATAAGAGTTATCCCCTTTCACAGTGGCCACATCATACGCACCTACCCCAAAGGCACCAGATTGGTTACCTTCAATTTTGTTGTATGCACCTACGGCAGAATTCTTGTTACCGTTAAGGATAACCCCATGGCCCATACCATAGTTAAAATCACCATTTACGCTAGAGTTAGAACCGATTAATACAGTGTTATTCCCCTTACTAGCGGCAGCTTGAGAAGCGCCGAGCCATACGTTTTTATTACCTTGAGAGTAGGAACCTGTAAAGTAGCCTATAGCGATTGTATCGGAAATGGTTGAATTATAACCTGCTGCAAAGTTACCTAAGAAGTTATAATCACCTTTACCGCCTACAAATGTCTTAGAACTGAGTGCTACGTTACCACCACCTTGAGAACCATTCAAGGCAAGACGACCGATGGCAATATTATTACCCTTTGCATTTGGATCCCCTGCATGGGCATAGGGATCGCTGTTAGCCGCCCCAGTTTGACCACCAAGATGTACATTATCTGAGTTAGTGAAAGATGACCAGCCTTGTAAACCAATGTTATAAGTGGCACCACCACTAGAAACAACAGGAATATCTGCAGCCTGTACCAAGCTAGCAGAAGATATAGTCAAAACTCCGAGTACTGCTAATAATTGTAGTTTCTTTGCGTGATTCATAATCATATGCTCCCTTATTCTACCGCTAAACAAATCAACTTCATATTACCCTCATATTTCTACAACTAGATTATACTGCTGTAGTAATAATATGTAAATAAAATAAATAATAATTCACATAGAATCTATTTCTAATACACATATCACATAATATCTGTCCAAGCTAGATACATACCACTTTAACAAACAAGCCCCCGTAGGAAAACCTACGGGGGCTATTTGTTTAACAACGACCATATAGCTAATTGAGAGAAAGAATAAGGTATCCAAAAGGATTGTAATTGCTTTGTATCTAGGAGTAATTGCATATACTTGGATATCTATGTGCAAATTTATGTATAGTACGTAAGGGTTGTCTATATATAAAGTGCTATACGGTCATGGGTATAGTATAGACCTAAAAACACTACTATTATGTGATTTCCAACACATCCTATACAAAAAATAAAGAGGCACCGGCTAGTGCCGTTACCTCTTTATATGCTTTTACAGTTATGTCAGCTAATTAGCGAATGCGTTTAACGCGATTATTGTTGTCACGCATAGCTTCTTTCAAGCTGTAGATTACCATTTCGTTCATGTAGAAACGCAACTCATCATTAGACATGTTAGCTGCATTCTTTTCAAGAATCGCCAAGATTTGGCGTTCATATTCAGCTTGGTCCATGCCAGATACAGTTGTATGGTTTGTAAAGAATTCTTTGTAATCTAAATACAAGCGATCTAATGCTACACGAGCATAGCTATCTTTTTTATAGCGATGACTTGTGATGTACCAGCTACGACGAACGTTCATGTAGTACAACACATTGTTAGTATAGCGTTGTTGACCAGACATAACACGATTGTCGTCTTTGATCAACGCATCGCGCATGCCCAATTGGAATGCTGCAAATTCAGAAACAACGGCCTTAGCTTCTTCACTAGGAACTGCAAGAGAAATTTCTTGTTGTTCTGTAGTCAAAGGAGCTGACGGTTGTTCAGGCATCATCAAAGGATCTTGTGCCGCATTAGCTTGACCACAAACACATACACCGGCAATTGCCATAATAGGTAATAATTTTGTTAATTTCATAAGTTCTCCTCATTAGAAGCCACCCTCCCCAGAGCGGCTTCATTGTATTATACACTCGGATCTCTTAATAGGTACTATTTAGTAAGCCCCACTTGTTTCATGAGCATTGCGATTTGAGCTTTCATCTCTTCATTATCACGTTGTACTTGTTCGTACTTAGCGGACAACTCTTCATCACGTTGTTTCATGCGCAAGTTTTCTGCTTTCAACGCAGTTACTTCATCTTGCATTACATAAGCAGAGCTAATTGGACCACCTTTGTAACGTGCTGGGATTGCTTTCTTAGCATCGGATGTACCGAATTTGTAGGAAATACCAGCATTTACCATGTTATCATGAGCACCTAGAGATACCCCCATATGAAGCAATGTAGATTCATTTGTATAGTGAGCTAAACCAATAGCAGCAGCAGTGCTACCTTTGTAGTTACCAACAGCCGCCAAGACTTGTGTAGGTTCTAATGGATCATATTGCAATGGTTTAAGACCTGCCATCGCTGCGCTAGCTGCGCCAACATCAGCAATTTTGCCGTCTACACTGCTCATAGCATTACGTAATTGGTTAACGTTAACCGCATCAGTGCCATTAATGCCTGGCGCCACATTAGTAATCGTATTATTACCATTGTTTAAGCCATTTTCTGTAAGGCTTACAGTGTGACCTGGTACAGGTTGACCGTTGATGGATGGAGTAATTGTGATACCACCACCATCTACTTTCGTATCTACTGTGTAAGGAATAGTTGTATTAGTTCCTGGTACAGTTTTTGTATACGTAGTAGAACCGTCTTTAAGGTTGAGGTCCTTAGCCAACTTGATATCGTATCCGTCACCACCAGCATTTTTCACAACAGCGATGTTGTTATCGCTCAAGCGATTTACATCAGCACCACCTTTAAGGTTCATTGTATCGCCTAAACCGCGAATAACTTTACCATCGTTACCAGCTTGGTCACCTTGGAATACACGACCATTTTTAGCTTTTTCGTTAAAGTCGTCGTTAACAGCTTTCAATTGGTCTTCTGTCGCTGCACGACCTGTAACAGCTACAGGGTTATTAGGATTCCATGTTTTATTGTCCAAACCAGTCACAAAGTTACCATTTTGGCCACCGGAGTTTTGGTTACCCATGATTACATCGCCAGCTTTCACAGTATTACCTGCTGTGACAGAACCTGTGCTGCCGTCAATTGTAACTTGGTTAGCACCATTACCTGCAGTAATCGTACCAGTAGATCCATCAACAGTGATTTGTTTAGTTGGATCTGTACCAAGTGTAATTGTATCGTTCAAGGACATCTTGATAGCTGTGCCATCTACAGTAGTCTTGATGTTGCCATCGCCTTTGAGGTCGATAACTTCACCAAGAGGTTTCTTCACGGATTGACCATCCTCTGCTTTAAGGCCAAAGCCTTGTGCTTTAATGTCTTCCATTGCTGTATGCAATTGACCGCCATTTACAGCATCTTTGCTGCCTGCGCCAATTATACCATCAGCTACGTTAGTGATTTTTTTATCACCAGCATCAATGCCGTCTTTAGTTACCTTAGGGCCATTTTCGATAGTCAAACCATCTTTATTGATTGTAACAGCTTTGTTACCACCATCGTTGATTTGCAAGCCATCTTTAGTCAACTTAGTCGCTTCGTTAGCGCCGTCTTTGATAGTTACGCCATTTGTATCCATCTTAGTATCGCCTGTTGTTACTGTGTTTGCAGTTACAGTGTCTACATTAAGATCTCTGCTCAATGCTACTTTCACAGCACCATTATCTACAGATGTCGTAATATTTGCACCGTCACCTTTCACAGTTACAGTGTCACCAAGGGATTTCTTAACAGAAGCGCCATCTTCAGCAGTTAAACCGAAGCCTTTAGTTTTAAGGTCTTCCACCACTGTATGTAATTGACCTCCGTTAACAGCATCTTTACTGCCTGCACCGATTATGCCGTCAGCTACGTTAGTGATTTTCTTATCACCAGCGTCGATACCGTCCTTAGTCATAGATGGACCATCTGTAATCGTAATGCCGTCTTTAGTAACAGACGTCAACGGGTTACCTGCTGCATCATTAATAGTCATGCCACCACCGTTTACAACAGTGTTGCCATTTGTACCATTATTGAAAGTAGCAGAATTTAAGCCTTTAAGGTCTTTTGCAAGACGGAGCATCAATGTATCAGTACCGTCAGAGATAACACCGATGTTATCTTCTGCGGAAAGTTTAGTCGCATCTGTAACGCCACCCTTAACATTTACTTGGTTATTAAGTTTTTTCTTGATTACAGTACCACTATCGCCACCATACAACATGCCGTCGTCCATTGTAGCTACTTGGTGTTCACCAGTATTGTCTGTGTACACAATGCGTGTAATACCATCGACACCGTCTACACCTTTTTCGCCCTTAACACCTTTAGCAGCATCATCGTAACCATTTTTCACGGACATATCGATACCATTTGTACCATTGATACCGTTAGTACCTGCAGGACCTGTTAAACCGATATGGCCTATGCCGTCTTTACCGGAGATAGAAACTGCATCTTTACCATCGGCACCTGTGATGCCTACTTTACCATTGTTGCCGTCTTGACCAGCCACACCTGTAGGACCTGTAATGGATACTCCATCCTTACCATTTTTGCCGTCTTTATTAACCTTAATGGAGTCAGCTACGAGATTTTTGTTCAATTTAACATCGATTGTTGTGTTGCCAGTTGTAGTATCTTGCTTGATGAAAGTTTTAATGTTTTCGCCACTATAGTTAGCATCAGCTTCTGTACCTTCACCTTGAACAGTGATTGTGGAGCCTAATTTATTAGTTTGAACACCACCTACGTTAGCATTGAATTTCAAACCTTTGTTAATCAACGCATCGGAGCTGTCTTTGATTTTATCAGTTAAGTAGTCTACGTTAACGGCTTCGCTACCGTCGTTACCTGTTGCGTATGCCACGTTTGTTACGTGCGTACCACCAGTCTTATTAGTGCTATTGTACGCAGGACCTTCATATGTCACCTTAGATTTATCTGCTGTGTTTGTAGCAGGGTCCAAATCATACTTAACGGCACGATCATCTAATTTATCTAAGTTAGATTTAGAAGCTACGTCCTTGATTGTTACTGTTTCAGTTTGGTCTGTATGGTTTTTATCTTGTACAGTCAACGCTACATCGCCGTTGTTGTCTACTGTGTAATCACCATTAGAACCAGCTGCTTGGTTTTTAATCAAACGGTAATCTGTAACATTAGCGCTTTGATTATTGATAGCCTCTGTCACTTTTTTCAACTGATCTTCAGTGGCTGCACGACCGCTGACAGCAGTTGGGTTAGTTACATCCCAATCTTTATTATCTAGGCCTGTTACATAGTTACCAGTATTAGCTGCAGGAGTACCATCAGATTGTTTACCCATTACAACATCACCTGCTTTTACAGTTTCAGTTGCTGTTACAGAGTTAAGACCTTTAAGGTCTTTTGCTAAACGAACTTTCAACGTATCAGTACCATCAGATACTACGCCAATATTATCATCTACAGTGAATTTAGCTGGATCTGTAATACCGCCCTTAACATTGACTTGGTTGTTAAGTTTTTTCTTGATTACAGTACCACTATCGCCACCGTAGAGCATGCCGTCGTCCATTGTAGCTACTTGGTGCTCACCAGTGTTATCAGTGTACACAATACGTGTAATACCATCTACACCGTCTACACCTTTTTCACCTTTCACACCTTTAGCAGCATCATCGTAACCATTTTTCACGGACATGTCGATACCATTTGTACCATTGATACCGTTAGTACCTGCAGGACCTGTTAAACCAATATGGCCTACGCCGTCTTTACCGGAGATGGAAACTGCGTCTTTACCATCGGCACCTGTGATGCCTACTTTACCATTATTGCCGTCTTGACCAGCCACGCCTGTAGGACCTGTAATGGATACGCCATCCTTACCATTTTTGCCGTCTTTATTAACCTTAATGGAGTCAGCTACGAGATTTTTGTTCAATTTAACATCAATTGTTGTGTTGCCAGTTGTAGTATCTTGCTTGATGAAAGTCTTAATGTTTTCGCCACTATAGTTAGTATCAGCTTCTGTACCTTCACCTTGAACAGTGATAGTGGAGCCTAATTTATTAGTTTGAACACCACCTACGTTAGCATTGAATTTCAAACCTTTGTTGATCAACGCGTCAGAGCTGTCTTTGATTTTATCAGTTAAGTAGTCTACGTTAACTGCTTCGCTACCGTCGTTGCCAGTTGCGTACGCTACGTTCGTTACGTGAGTACCACCAGTTTTATTAGTGCTGTTGTACGTAGGACCTTCATAAGTCACTTTAGATTTATCTGCTGTGTTTGTAGCAGGGTCCAAATCATACTTAACGGCACGGTCATCTAATTTATCCAATTCAGTTTTGGACGCAATATCTTTAATAGTAACTGTTTTAGTGGTACCAGATTTTTCATCTTTAACGTTCAAATCAACTTTATTCCCAGTTACAGTGTACGCTTTATCAGTAGCTGCATCATTTTCAACCAAGCGATAATCAGATGCACTTGCGCTCGCTGCTTTCACCGCATCACTAACAGTTTTCAATTGATCTTCTGTAGCAGCACGGCCAGATACGAAGACAGGATCAGCCATGTTCCATGCTGTGTTATCTAACCCAGTTACGAAATTACCAGTTTGATTAGCACCTTTATTATCAGTGGCAGTTTGGTTACCAACCGTAGCAGTGCCAGCTTTCACTGTGTCTGTAGCCGTTACAGACTTGAGGCCTGTAATGTCTTTAGCAAGTTGCAATTGAAGTTTTGCATTGCCTTGTGCATCAACTGCTGCAGATGTAACGCCAATATTGTTGCCTGTTGCAAGATCTGCCGCGTTTGTAACGCCACCGATTACATCAACTTGTTTGTTCAACTTCACATTGGATGTAGCACCCATATCGCCTTTGAATTTAAGGCCATCGTTCAATGTTGCTACTTCCTCAGTAGTACCATCTGGTTTTTCGTAAACGATACGAGTTGTAGTTGTGCCAGCCGCACCGTCTACACCAGGTTTACCATCACGTGTAATGGAAAGGTTCGTTGTTACACCATCTTTACCATTAATGCCGATTTTGCCATCTTTACCATTTGCACCAGTAGCCGTTACAGTTTCAACTTCAAGATTTTTGTTCATCTTAACGTCGATTGTTGTGTTACCAGTTGTATCTTGTGTGATGAATGTTTTAATGTTTTTACCACTGTAGTTAGCATCAGCTTCTGCGCCTTCGCCTTGAACTGTCACAGTAGAACCAAGTTTGTTAGTTTGAACACCACCTACGTTAGCATCGAATTTCAAACCTTTGTTGATCAACGCATCGGAGCTGTCTTTAATTTTGTCAGTTAAGTAGTCTACGTTAACCGCTTCGCTACCGTCGTTGCCAGTTGCATACGCCACGTTAGTTACATGAGTACCGCCAGTTTTATTAGTGCTGTTATACGTAGGACCTTCGTAAGTCACTTTAGATTTATCTGCTGCGTTTGTAGCAGGATCTAAGTCATACTTAACGGCACGATCATCTAATTTATCAAGTTCAGTTTTGGACGCAATATCTTTAATAGTTACAGTATTTGTAGTACCAGATTTATCATCTTTTACTTTCAAGTCTACTTTATTGCTAGTTACAGTATACGCTTTGTCAGTAGCTGTATCGTTTTCAATCAAGCGATAGTCACTAGAACCGGCATTCGCTGCTCTCACCGCATCACTAACAGTTTTTAATTGATCTTCTGTAGCAGCACGACCAGATACAAATACAGGATTAGCCATGTTCCATGCTGTGTTATCTAAACCAGTTACAAAGTTACCAGTTTGTGTAGCACCTTTGTTATCTGTTGCAGTTTGGCTACCCGCTGTTGTAGTACCAGCTTTCACAGTATCCGTAGCAGTCACTGTTTTAACATTGAGGTCTTTATTCAAAGCCACTGCAATTGTGGAGTCATCACCAGTTTGTGTGATTTTTGTAGTGATATTCGCATCACCAGATACAGTTACAGTAGAGCCAAGTTTATTTGTCTTAACATCATTGTTGTCTGCGTTAAACTTCAAACCTTTGTTGATGAGCTCAGTTTTTGTATCGTTAATTTTTGTAGTTAACTCAGATTTTGTAGAATCCAATTCCGTTTTAGACGCGATGTCTTTAATAGTTACAGTCTTCGTATTCGCTGGAGTACTACCATCTTGCACTGTTAAGTCAACTTTATTACCCGTTACAGTATATGCTTTATCAGCAGCTGCACTGTTTTCTACTAATCGGTAATCTCCCGCTGATGCTACATTGACTGCATATGTTTTATATGTGCCATCTGTACCTTCTGTAACAGTTGTATTTTGACCAGCAATTACTTTTACGGCCTTTTGAGCCTCTTCACGGATAACAGTTTTACCAGCGTTATTAATGTTGGACAAATCTGTTTTGGCAACCTTAGTAGGATCTACGTCAACCGTATAGTTGCGAACCCCACTTGCGTCAGGCGTACCACCTGTAAGGGTCATCAAACCGCTAGTGCCTAAGGAAACCTTAGTATCCATAGCATTTACAGTATATGTTTTTTGACCGGTTGTGCTGTCTACTGTAGGTGCAGCAATCGTAACATTATTGCCAGCCTCAACAATTGTGCCCAATGCAGTGATATTCTTTTTACCTACATTTGTAATGTTGGAAAGATCTTTATTAGCTGCATTGTCAATTTTATTCTTTGTATCATTTGTTAACGTTACATCAATAGTTTGGTTATTAGCTTTAGTCGTTACATAAGTGCCATCGCCTTTTACAGTTAATGTTTGTTTGTCTAACAATACATCATTTTTGCCGTTATTGTCATTCGTATTGCCTGCAATTTTAAGGTTTACATTACGCAATTGAGCCACATTAACTGCATCTGTATCTTTTTTACCAGCAGCAAGGTTTGTAATTTGGCGTGTTTCTGTACCAACACTTGTGCTTTGACCAACAGATACTGCACCCAAAGTAGATGTAGCCGCAGAACCAGTCAAATCTGTGTATCTATTTGCACGGTTATCCACTGCACTTACATCGTAACCAGCTACGCCAGCTGCCGTATTTGCTACGGAATAAGAACCTAACGCAACGCCATCATCTTCTGTTACTTTCGCTTTATAACCTAAGGCAGTGGATTTATCACTTGTCGCAGTTGCATCCGCACCAAGTGCAGCACCAAAGTTACCCGCTGCAGTAGCACGTACGCCTGCTGCAGTAGCATTTGTACCTGTCGCACCTTTATTATCATAGTTCGCATCAGCAGATGTACCCTTAGCGCTAAAGAAGTTAGTTTGTGCCGCTTCTACCGCCTCTTTAACAGTGTGATACGTGCTATTTTTGATGCTAAAATCAGGCGCTTTGTAGGTAGAGCCATTTGCTTCATAGCCAGTATATGTAGGACCTGCAATGGTCTGTGCCAAGTTATTATTTACATAACGCAATTGTTTAATCGTTGCTGCGTCATTATCATTTTGACCACCTGCAACGTTAACGATACGACGTGGTGTGCCACTATTACCTACTGCTACTACGCCCGCCTCTGCAGGGTTCATTTCGTTGGTGAAAGCAGCATATGTATTTACTAGAGGATCGTTAAATTCTGTACCCGCCCCAAGTGCAATAGAGTTATTAGCACTAATTTTAGCACCAGAACCTAATGCCATGGAGTTTTCACCAGTAACTTCAGCGCCATTACCAATCGCTGTAGAGTTGTTGCTAGATGCTTTAGAAGCAGTACCGATAGCCATAGTGCCAGCTTTACTTGCTTCCGCTGTACTACCAATAGCAAGAGCATTAGCCTCTAATGCTTGTGCCTGACCGCCCAATGCGATAGCATTCGCCTTAGAAGCCTGTGCTGTTCTACCCATAGCGATAGCATTTGTACCTGCCGCAGATGCAGTGTTACCAAATGCGAAAGAATCTGTACCAGTAGCACGAGAAGAATTACCCATTGCTACTGCATTAGCTGCTTTAGTTTTAGCATTAGAACCAAATGCCATGGAATCTGTAGCTGCTGCTGTAGTACGCGCTTTTGTGCCGAATGCAAGAGAACGTGCACCTTCTGTTACAGTATTAGTAGTACCATTATAGGCTGCACTAGGTTCATTACCACTGCCTGGTACCGTGATAGGCTCAGCTGCACCGATGGCAATAGATTGATCCCCCTTCGATTGCGCAGAATACCCCAAAGCAAAACTACCAGTACCACTCGCCCAAGAAGTTGTACCAATAGCTGTAGAGAAATTACCTGTCGCTGCTGATTGGCGCATCATCGCTAGAGAGTTAAAGCCACTAGATAAGGAAGACGTGCCAATAGCCATAGCAGATGGTTTTGTGGACTGTGCATAATTACCAAGGGAAAAAGATAAACCACCTGTAGCTTGTGCATAATCGCCAATAGCTACACCAGAATAATACGTAGGATCACTAGCCTCTTGAATCTTCGTATTGTGACCAATGGAAATACCATTTAATGCACTACCAGAATAATATCCAGTAGTAGCACTGCCATCTAAGGCACTCATATTACCAGGGTTATTATAATTGTATAAATAACTCCATTTATTACCACCAGCTTGACCTGTCGCATAACCAGAATTATTTACATTATCAATCATGATAGCCGCTGCATTTACAGATGTAATATTCACACCCGCCAACAATGCAGCTACAGCCATAACTGTACTCACATGGATATATGTTTTACCAGTATGCAAGGATTTAACCTTACCTCCACTGCTTTTTACGATTTCCGAAACAACTACATAACACTTTTTGGTTTTACTCCAAATAACATTGTAAATCCGATTCATAACTTAACCTCTAGCTTACAATACACATAAAAAAGTTCTTACTCTCAATGACTTTACTGAAACTTCACCATTTCTTCATAATCATTGAATGTCCTAATCATATCAAATTTATTCTATGTAGTAAATAAAAATTCACTTTATATTCATGTTTTGGAAATTTTATAAAATACAGCCAAATATGAGCCGTTTCTACCTCATAATAGCTGGTTATTCCGTCATAATGCCCATTTTTTCTATAATTTATATGATTTTACATGTTGTTTTTATAAATAATTTACAACTAACTAAAGATTTGTATATAATTTTGGATAAAAAAATCTAGAGTTTAAATTTACTATTTCCAGTTTACTACTTGAATTGCAATAAATATTACTGTTTTCGTTAGATCCTCGTTGCCAGGCTGCATCTTGCATTCAGATTAAGGATGGCAGTATCAGCATAGCAGTATCAAAAAACATTAAAAAATCACGCTATCATCCAAAGTATGTCTCGAAAAGGAAACTGTTTGGATAATAGCGTGATGGAAAACTTCTTTGGTTACTAAAGTCAGAATTGTTATAGTTAGAGAAATTTACTTCCTATGAAGATTTTATCAACAAATTAAGAGATTATATTGATTATTACAATACGAAACGTATTAAGCTCAAA
>FLSK01005141.1_pt1 | contig 12605 bp, 11 predicted proteins | sample 1550541 | NCBI WGS metagenome assembly FLSK01 (sample SAMEA4031773, study PRJEB14383) | metagenome | biome: human; feature: oral; material: saliva | place: Philippines | collected 2014
ATAAGCTGCGCCCCCTTGAGGGTGGTATCCCCGCCGCTGCGGATGGTGGTTGTGCCGACCATACTGCCAACATGGGTGTGGCGGTGGACTGCTTTTGTCTGATTGCTGTGGCTACTTGTTGAAAGAAAGGTCGTCTGAAACCGTATTTGTTGTTTCAGATGACCTCTTGGCTCAAACCTTGAGAACCGCATGCGTGCGTTCCGCACACATCCTACTTGTTGAGTTTAGGTTTCATATGGGCTACGGCTTGCTCTTGCCAAATAGAGCTGGATTTCGCGGGAGAGCTATCCTTACCTATGGCGCATCAGGCATATTGCTCCATTAGGGCAATAACCGGTTTCAAACTTTGGTCATCGGAAAAATAAGTCTTCATAAAATCCAATAGCGACATGTTTGCATTCTTGACCGGGTGATGCACATCTGCACCTTTGTCCAGCATGGCTTTTAAAACGTCCAGTCTGTCGGGGATGCCGCCTATCATGGCCAAAGGAATTCCTTGGTCGGTATAGGTTTCAATGTTCGGATCCGCTCCGGCCTCCAACAGTACCATGGCCGCATCTCCGTTTTCTGCCCGCATCGCGTAATGCAGCGGTGTCATGCCGTAGATGTCTTGGGCGTTTACAGGGACACCTTTGTCTATGTAAAACCGTATAGTTTCAGGTGATGATGGATTCCAAATATTAGCCCTATGCAGGCTATTCCATTTTTCATTAGGAGAAATACGGAATGGATCTAATTTCCCCTCGCTTTCCGCCTTTTGAAGGAAAGCAATATCACCTAGCTCTTCAGCTTCCGCAATTTTTTCTTCAAAACTGGGAGGTGTTAAATTATTTACCATTTAAAAAGTTCCTCATATCTTGTTTAATTGTACCCAAATCACCCCGCCCCGGTTTTTCAAACCTGGGGTCGTGAGATTCGTTTTCCGCCTTGTTCTGCAGAGCAAACAATTTTTTCGTCCTTTTCGGGTCGTTCACATACTCATTCAACTGGCTCTGCGTCATGCCTAATTCATCTGCCGCCTTTATCAAACGGCGGTTTTCCCAACCGTATCTGTGTCCGATGTGGACGGGTGGTTTGATAATATTAGAGATATTTCCTTTTTCTGCATAGCTGCCGTCAGGCAGTTTGATATACCGGTCATACACACTGTCCCTTATCGGTTTGCGCAAATTCGGCCGTTTTAAAGCAGTGGCAGCTCTCCCCGGATCGGGCATAAAACGTCCGAGTTCGTCGTGATAACGCCCATTTGCATCACGTTTGGGGTATGTTTCCTGTGGTTGCGGATCTGCCGGTGGATCTGTTTTTTTGTCAAAGTTGGGTTTCGGCGGATCGTCTTTTTTAGCTGCTTCTCCCCGGGCGTCTTTGTCCAGCATGCGCTTAAAGCTGTTAACGCCTGGTTTGACAACCTGCTTCAATACCTTGCCCGCTCCGACGGCCGTAGTCAAATTTTCTACCGATTGAAGTCCGATCAGTGCGGCTTGCGCACCTCGGACGTCTTGTCCGTAAATCGGTTGCAAGTCATTTAAGATTAAGGAAGCAGTACCTGCTCCAGGTGACTGGAAGGCCTCGGTGACATTGTCCCAGCATCGTCCAAAGTCGTTTGCACAGTTTTGGACATCTTTAAAGGTATCCACCGCCTTTGAACCTACAATGTATACAGGTAAAGAGTTGAGTACTCCTCTAGTAATAGTTTTTCGTGGATTTTGTATTTTTTCCTTCCAGGATTTTTTTGCAAATTCCGAAGCCAAATCCTTCGCGCCTTGGGTAATGCTGCTATTTTTGGATGAGTGTAAATTGTTTCGGTAGAACACAAGGTCTGATTGGGCCTCCGGTGCAAAAACCTCCGGTCGGACAAATTGTTTGCCTTCCGTAGTGAAGAATCGCTGTTGCCTGCCATCTTCATTGAGAAAGGTCTGCCTGGCTTTTTTAAGAAAGTCTTTTGCAGGTAAATCAGTTACCTTTTCTAAAGTCAGCATCCAAAATAAATCGGTTTCTTTGACTGCTTGATGCACTAAGCGTTTTTGAGCATCGGCAACTTGTTGGGCGGTAGGTTCCTTCCCGCCATTTTCTTGTTTTGCAAATGCTTTGGCATTTTGTTTTATCCAAGCCCTTTCATCAGGATGCAGCTGCCGGTTGTTCCAATCGACATTCGCCCCTACTGCCGCCGTACCTGCATTCCCGCCCGCCGCATAGCCGATGGCCGCCCCACCCAGTGCGTTGACCGCCGCTTTGCCCGCCGGGCCGAGGTTTTCCGCCGCTTTGTCCAAATACGGTGCGGCAAGGGAAGTGCCGCCGCCGGCCAGTATGCCGCCGAGGTTGCCCGTCGTCAGTCCGCCTGCCGCTCCGTGCAGGATACTCCTGCCTATGCCGCCTTCTTTCCAGGTGTCGTAGCGGCTTTGGTTTTCGGCAAGGTAGGCGTTTACTTGACCGAGGGATGTGCGGATAGCGGCTTTTTCGGCTTCGCTGTCCGTATTTTGCAGTTTGGCCTCCAGCAGGGTTTTGGCTGCCTGATACCGTTCGTAACTTTGGGTATTGCCGAGTTTGTCGGAAACGGCTGCTGTGGTTTGGGCGGCGTTTTTGCCGAACTCCTGTGTTACTTCCCTTTGCAGGTTGATTTCTTTGGCCACCGCGTCTTTGTCGAAGCTGTTTTTCAGACGGCCTGAGTGTTGATCCACAGTTTCGGTGTCGATGCCGGTGTAGATACGCGCTTCGGTTTCTTTGGTAGTCCTGCCTGTTCGGGCAAGTTGTCCCGCTTTGTCGGTGATGTGTATGTTGCGGGTGTTGATGCCGCTGCGGGTGGTGCTTTTTTTGCTGTCTCCGTCGCTGCCGTAGCCTACTGATGAACTTGCGCCGTTTTTATCGGCTACGCTTGTCAGGTGTTTGTCTTGAGGCTTATTTTGTGCGCTCTGCCCCAGTGTTTTGCCGCTTACGGCAACGTTGGCACCCAATCCAAAACTTTCGCCTTCGTATCGGCTGTAGTTTTGAATGTCGCTATGGGTGAGGGTGGCCGTCTGAAAGCGGTTTTTGCCTTCGTCTTCTGCGCTTTGGCCAGACGTGATGATGCCGCCTGTTAGCCGGGTGTGCCCGCCTACTTGCACATCAAAGCCATCATCACCCGCAAACAATCCGCTTTGTTCGCTCACGCTGCGGTGTTCGGCGTTGATTTTGCTTTGGCTGTAATCGCCTGAGGCGGATGCGCCATAGCCTACAGTTACTTGGGCGTTGATGTTTTGTTGGCGGCTGCGGTAGTCGGCGGTGTCTTGTAGGCTTTCTATATTGAAGTTGGCGGCGCGTACGGTGATGCCTTTGCCTGTTACTTGTGCGCCTTTGATGTTGGTGTTGCCACCGCTCCCAATAACGGTGGGACTGCCTGCGCTGCCGACATGGCTGTGGCGGTAGGTGGTTTGTTCGGCACAGGTTAAAACCATATCGGCAGATTATTTCAGGCTGCGTAAACTGCTGGATAGACGCATTTATGAGCTATGTGCCAAACATTGCGGGAAGCAAAATGAATGGCACATTTCTCTGGAAATACTGCATAGAAAATCGGGCAGCATGGCAACGCTGCGCCATTTTAGGCAGGCGATTAAGGAGTTGGTAGCCAGCAATGATTTACCCGATTACCGACTGACTTATGATGATAAGAAAGATATGTTGAAAGTGCGAAATCGGGATTTGTCTAAATTTCTCAAAAAATCACCATAGGCAGCCTGAAAGCATAAATTAAGGTTTTTCAAGCTGCCTAAATGTGTTTTTAAAGCACCTATTTTTTATGGGTTGTAAATAATGCTGCACGTCCTTTATAAAAATCCAAGTTAAACAAATCAATATTAAAATGTTTGCAATATTCAGCAACCATATCAACCGTTAATCGCTCCTTTTTGATTCTTTTTTCATAACTAGCTAAGTTCTCAAATTCAAAAGGTTTTCCGCTTTGTTCAAAAGTTGTTTTACTGGTTTCTTTATGCACCATAATTGTTCTACTTTCTACTGCATATTCTGAAATTTTATTTGCACCATTTCGCCAATGAAACATTACCGCACCAAATTCATCTTTCTTAAAATCTGGAGAAAGATATAAGCTGATATTCTGAACTCCCAAAGTTTTGGATAGATAACTAGGTTGGCTAAATACGTCTGTACCACGATATCCATTTTCCATATATAAGCACCATTCAGAAGCAGTCTCTAAAATAATATATTTATTGGGGTATCTTTGCGCAAAAGGTTCCAACATTTTAATTTTATCTGACAAACTTAATTCATCAGATACTTTTTGATGATGTACTGTCCACTCCCATATTAGACCAAGCTCTTGCAATCTTTGCTCAAAATGTAACACCATTTCATTAAATGGTATTTTTAAAAAGCTCAAACGGGTGGTATGGGGTTTATGATCTTGTAAAAAAAACTGTGGGTTATTCATAATCAATCTAACGTCCTTAAAATAACAATAGCATCTTTATCATTGCTGAATATTCTATCTGCGTGTGGTATCCCGCGCGATGAAGTGCTTCGATCGTATTCAATATACACTCTTTTACCTGATGGGAGGATTGCTTGCAAGTCTGGGCGGCATATTCCTACGCGACAAAGATTTCCATTAACCTGTTGCTGATTAATCCTAATATCTGTCGCACCTAAATTTTCTAAATAGGTTGCATCAGCTTGTACAGCTTGGTTTTGTGTTAAAGTTTTACCAATAGTTCTCCCTTCTAGATTTTTTGCTTCTGTTGGTGTGGGATTAACAGCACTATCCCTTGCAGTTCTCGCAATTGCTGGTCTTTGGTTGGAAGTTAATATGGTACCGCCTTTTGCTAAATGATTAATGATTGCTTGGTCTGATTTGGATAAACCATTTAACGAACTACTTAATGATGGACTACGTGGTGCAGGCAACGCCCTTTGCTCAGTTACCCCTGCATAACTAACATTTTTACCATTAGGCAAAGTTGCTTCCACTCCCTTGCCTGTTAGCCGTGCAATTGTCCCTGCTGGCAGGGTTGTTCCATTGGACAGATTCTGTGCCTGTGTGAGCTTAACGGTTTGATTAGGTATCAATGCCCCGCTGGTAAAATCAAATGCTTTCCCATTTGGAACAATTGGTGCTTGTTTTTTTATTTCTGCTGCCAGTTGTGTAGCAGATAACTTACCTGCGCGGTACAGTTTATATTTGTTAGCCAATTTACTAGGGATACGTCCTGCTAGCTCCATTACTGGCAATTGATACCACATTAACCGTTGTTGGGTTGCATGGTTGTATTCATATATTCTACCTGCTTCAAAATCTCTCCCTTGTAAACGTAGCAGGGCTATACGGTTAGTCTCCATTTGTTGATCGTCTAGTGGGCCCACTTCATCACTGGCAGACGAATCATAGACGTATCTCGGCAAGGAAATTATGCCTTTCCCAATTATCTTTGGATCATTATGTGCATCGTTACTGCTATCTTTATAGCCTTGTTCCATTCCTCTTTTAAAATCCATTGAGGCATTACGGTTTTCAATCTGAATACTATGCAAGAATTTATTTATTTCGTTTTTGTTTTTATCGGTATAGGTACTAAATAATGTTTTTAAATTTCGGTCTTGATCTAAATATTCACGATTAGTAGCTGTAAAGAATTGATGACTTGCACCAAAATTATCTAGATAATGAAATCTAGATGTGTTTTGAGATAAAAACTGTTCTGCAAGTTCATTGCGTCCATGCAGTATTGCCCATTCGCTGTCCACCATCGCGGCAGCTGCGCGATCTAATTGGAGCTGTGCTTCTTGGGTGGTTAAATTTATACCCTTATTTTTTAAATAGTTAATATATTTTTGTAGCGTATCTTTACTGTGTAACCACTTCACTTCATCAGGATGCAACTGGCGATTAAACCAATCCGCATTCGCCCCCGCAACCTCCGCACCCGTGCTTCCACCCGTCAGCGCACCAATCGCTGCGCCTCCTAGGGTGTCTGCCAGTAATTGCCCTGCGCCACCAAATTTATCGCCTACTTGGTTTAAATAGGGTGCTGCTAGCGATGAGGTGCCTGCTCCTACTGCGCCTTGTGCATCACCTGTTAAGAGTGCTCCTACCCCTGCGTGGAGCGCAGCTCGCCCTAATCCGCCTTCCTTCCATGTGTTGTACTCTGTTTGATGGTCGGATAGGTATTGGTCTGCAAGGACGATTTGTTGTTGCAGTTGGGCAATTTGCTCAGGGTTTTGCGCGTCTTTTAATTGCTCTTGTAAATTTGCTTTAGCGATTTGAACGCGCTCGTAGTTCTGTATATTGCCCAGTTTATCTGCTGTCCATGCAACAGTTTGAGCGGCAACGGGGGCAAATTGTTGTGAGACATTGCGCTGCAAATCCAGCTCGCTTTGCACTTTGTCCGCATCAAATCGGTTTTTCAGGCTGCCTGATTGTTGGCCGGCATCCTCGGTGCGGATGTCGGTGTACGCCAGTTGCGCGGCTTTGTCTGTGCCGTAGCCTGTTTTGGCGAGCTGTCCTGCCTCATCGGTGAGGATGATGTTGCGGGTGTTGATGCCGCTTTTTGTGATGTTGCTTTGACTGTCGCTGTCGCTGCCGTAACCTACTGATGAACTTGCGCCGTTTTTATCGGCTACGCTTGTCAGGTGTTTGTCTTGAGGCTTATTTTGTGCGCTCTGCCCCAGTGTTTCGCCGCTTACGGCAATGCTGGCACCCAATCCAAAACTTTTGCCTTCGTATCGGCTGTGGTTTTGAATGTCGCTATGGGTGAGGGTGGCCGTCTGAAAGCGGTTTTTGCCTTCGTCTTCTGCGCTTTGGCTAGACGTGATGATGCCGCCTTTGAGGTCTGTATGGTTTCCGACCTTGATTTGATAGCCGTCTTCTCCGGCATAAATACCGCTTTGCTCGGTTACGGAGGCATGGTCTGCTTTGATTTTGCTTTGGCTGTAACTGCCGCTTGCACTGAATCCGTAACCGACGGTAACTTGGGCGTTGCCGTTTTGCTGTTTGCTCTGATAGGTTTCAGTATCTTGAACACTTTCTATATGCAGGTTGCGCGTATCTGCCTGTACGCCTTTGCCGATAAGCTGCGCACCTTTGATGGTGGTGGTGCCGCTTTGGATAAGGGTTTGGCTGCCTTTGTCGCCAATATGGCTATGGCGCTGGGTTACACTATCGCCATTGCCGTAGCCTTTGCCGACATTGCCGCCTGCGGTAAAGCCTAATGACCAGCCCCCTTGTCCGAATGATACGGCAGCACCTGCGTTCCAGCCTGCTGATTTGTTTTGGCTGCATTCGGTGTTGCTTTGTTCGGCGGATTGCAGATGGATTTGCTTATCGGCAATCAGGCCGGTTCCTGCTTTACCTGAAACATCTGAGCCCGTGATGTTGATATTGGATTGTTCGCCTGCACCTTGTCATACAGGCTGGTTACGCTGGCTTTAAGCTTGTTTCATTTGTTCTTCGTAAATTTCTATTTTAGGCAATTGTGTCAGTTCAATAGGGCAAGTTGCTCCCCACCAAAAATGCTCTACATAAAACCAAGGATTATCTGGAAAATATAGCAACATCTCTTCCATATCTGGCCAAATTCTTCTTAATTCATCTACCTGTGTTTTTGGCGAACCAGTTAATATTTTTGGAGGATTTTCACGATAATCGCATAATTCAATAACACCATCTGATAAAAGTTCTTCCAAAAAATCAAAAAATTTAATTTTTAAATTTGGATCTTTGATATCCATATTTAAATAATTTTTATAAACACCAAAAATACCACCTAAATATTCACAATATTCTAAAAGATTATATTTTATCTTCGCATTCATAACGTAACCTTTATCTAAATTTTAACTCTAATCTTTGCCCACGTACTGAAGCAGGTTGATTCCTAAACTCAATTGTCCATTTTGCTCCAGTTTGTTCTCGGCTAGTTGAAAAATTTCTTAAAATGATGGTCGTTCCTTTCCAAGGTCCTGATGTAATAGTCGTAGAAGATAATTGCCCTTTATTCGGAATATTCCTAAAATCAAGCCTCTGACCTGAATATTTTTCATACAAATCAAATATTTCTCTTCTACTTACTTTAGAATATATCGGCATTCCATTTTTGCTGGCAGATGAATTTGGTCTGATCGTTTTCCTGAATGTCGTTCGGCGGTGTCTGTGGTTACGTTTGTATCAATTTCAGCTTTGGTTTGTGCCGCTGTTTTGCCTGTCAGCCGGATTTGTGCGGCTTCGTCTGTGATTTGAATGTTTTGGGTGTTGATGCCGCTTTTCGTGATGCTGCTTTGACTGTCGCTGTCGCTGCCATAACCCACTGATGAACTTGCGCTGTTTTTATCCGCTACGCTTGTCAGGTGTTTGTCTTGAGGTTTATTTTGTGCGCCCTGCCCCAGCGTTTTGCCGCTTACGGCAACGCTGGCACCTAAGCCGAAACTTTCGCCTTCGTAGCGGCTGTGGTTTTGAATGTTGCTATGGGTGAGGGTGGCCGTCTGAAAGCGGTTTTTGCCTTTGTCTTCTGCGCTTTGGCTAGACGTGATGATGCCGCCTTTGAGGTCGGTGTGGTTTCCGACCTTGATTTGATAGCCGTCTTCTCCGGCGGAAATACCGCTTTGTGCGCTGATGCTTCGGTGTTCGGCGTTGATTTTGCTTTGGCTGTAACTGCCGCTTGCACTGAATCCGTAGCCTACGGTCACTTGGGCACCGGCGTTTTGTTGTTTGCCCTGATAGGTTTCGCTATCTTGTACACTTTCTATATGCAGGTTACGCGTATCTGCCTGTACGCCTTTGCCGATGAGCTGCGCACCTTTGAGGGTGGTATCCCCGCCGCTTCGGATAATCGTTTTGCCGGCCGTGCTGCCGACATGGGTGTGGCGGCGGGTCGCTTTTGTCTGATTGCTGTGGTGGCTTGTTGAAAGAAAGGTCGTCTGAAACCGTATTTGTTGTTTCAGACAGCCTCTTGGCTCAAACCTTGAGAACTGCATATGTGCGTTCCGCACATCCTACGTATTGAGTTTAGGTTTCATATGGGCCACGGCTTGCTGTTGGCTTTATAGTCCTAACAGCTCTAGAAAATATTAAAGAACACATGTTTAATGCATCCTTAAACATAGATTTTATGTGAGATAAATTTCATTAATTATCATTTAAAATATAATCATATTTAATAATTATTTTTTCCATAATATTTTTTATATATCCTTTTTTAAACACTGATTCCTTAATAATATTATTATTTAAATATAACAATTTTTCATTATACTTATCGGACAAATACCAAATATTATCTTTTTCTTCAGGGTTATCAATATATTCTGTTATACAGTATTTCCAATATAAATAAGATTCTTCTTCTGATAATTTCATATTACGATAATGAACAGCATCGTTCAAAAAGATATATGCATTACAATAGTCTAAGTTAAATAAATTAGGACACTCTAGATTATCATTTATTGAAATAAACTGTTGTATGCTACGCAAAGAATTTGGTAAAAAAGTAGACGTATTTGGTAGTTCTTGAGGAATCATGTCTCCATTCACAAAAAATGTAAAAATCCCTTCGGAAAAATTTTCTGAACTCCATTCATCTATCTCCTCAATCCAAATTGCAAATTTATATGGATCCCCAAAAATCATTTAGAACACTCCTTGAATAAAATTTATTTTCCAGGAATACCCAATTTCCTACGCAGTTGGATATTAAGTTTATCAATTCTATTCCTGTTTAAGGTTCCTGCCCAGTGATACAAATTCCTGTTGTTATCAGCACCAACCAGTAAAGGATTGCTGCCGGTAACAGTCAACTTTATGTTTTTCAGATTGTGGACACCTGCAAAAAACGCGAAGAATTCGTGAAGGCTATAGTTTGCTAAAATATATTATAGATTCAATTGAAAAATAACAGATTCAACTGTACCTTTCTTATACCTGATTTCTTTAAAGTTTTTCCCATTATCAAAACTATAAAAAAGTCTCTCTTCCTCACCAGCATATCCCATTTCTAATACTAAACAATCTATTTCACAATTACTCCCTCCACTCATATATGCAGTATCAATAGAAAATATATTACATAATTCCAGAGAATTATATTTATCTATATCAAATATTTGCTCTCCAAAATCTAAACCATTGTTTCCACCTGCATAATACTTCTCTTCAAAGGATGATTTCAAACTATTAAAAACTGTATTTAGTGTAAAATATCCATATGGGCATATCTTAGGATATATATTCTCTCCTATTATTATCTGAATTTTTCCATAAATAAAACCATTACATTCAGAGTTTTTTTCCCATAAAATCCCAAATTTTCTTGTTGAATCCATAATAATATTCATATAAATCCTTATTTTAATAACTTATTCTTTTATTGCTCGGGGTATGCTTTTTTAATTCCTGCTTTTTGTTGACTTGTTAAGGACAAGGGATTCTTCTTATCGGATGTAGAACCAGCCCAATGCCAAGGTTCATTTTTCCTATCGCCCCCATATAACGATGAATATGTCCTTTATCATCAATTGCAAATCGCTGTTTACCAATTTGTACTGAACTTTCAATTAATTGAACTGAATTCTTTGGCTCAATACCAGCATCAAACTTAAACCCTAACTGACCAGGAGTATGTTTAGGATTAGATTTATAAGTAGTTTCACTAATCGTTTTATCTGGATTTTTAATTTTTATTGAGATAGCTTGAGGGACAGGTATAGAAGACCCTGCCCCCTGTCCTTTAGACGTACCAAAATCATTCTTTTGATGACTCTTCGACGCCAATGCCGTATCCGGAATCCTGTCCCCCTTCGCAACATTGCCATTTGCAGGAATACGGATATTCCCGACCCCTGACAATAATGGATCGCTGCCGGTAACGGCCGGCTTGATGTTTTTCAGGTTGCCAACTCCCGCAATAATCGGGGCTTTTATCCTCGGATTGGGGTTGACAAAGCTCATCAGCCAGTCGGCAACGTTCAGCGCAAGCTCTTCGTTTTTCCGCTCTTCCTGCCTGATTTTGGTGTCTTTTGTCCCGCTGTGCAGCCAGGTCAGGTTACGGTATTCGGGTTTGTCCTGTCGGCGGTATTCCTCAAACAGCTTCGGATCGTTGTAGGCTTGCGGATTTCTTGCGCCGTAGTCGCGGTAGTCCCAAGTATAACCCAAGGCTTTGTCTTCGCCTTTCATTCCGATAAGGGATATGACGCTTTGATCGGTATAGCCGTCTTGGGAACCTTTGTCCACCCAGCGCAGTATCTGCCTGCGGATTCTCATCGCGGCTTCTTGGCTGCTGATTTTTCTGCCTTCGCGTTTTTCAACTTCGCGCTTGAGATCATTGGCATATTTGTCGAACTAAGTTTGATTGGGCGGTTTCAGTGCATAAGGTGATGCAGGCTACTTTTTCTGATTGCTGTGGCAACTTGTCGAAAGAAAGGACGTCTGAAACGTTTTTTCTTTTTTCAGACGGCCTCTTAGCTCAAACCTTGAGAACCGCATACGTGCGTTTCTCACACATCCTTGTTGAGTTTAGGTTTCATATGGGCTACGGCTTGCTAGTGGTGGGAAAGCAAGGGCAGCAAAGAATGCGGGCTGCACAAATAACCCTTGGCAGGCAAAGCAAAAAGGTCGTCTGAAAACCTCCTAAATTGACGTTTTCAGACGACCTTTTTCATGAGTCGGCTTCCTTAAATTTTTAAGGTGTGAAAAACGGAAGTTTTCTATTTCAAATTATTATCAATTTTCTAAACGATAATATCATTTGGAAAAAAATGAATTCGCTTTAACTTCATAGCCTTAAATTAATTACCCAAAGAAGGCTTGACCTGACGATTTAATGTGGCTATGGTTTAATAAAAAATAACAATATTCCACATGCACACCGCAATGCTTTTTTCCCTCCTCCTTATAGAAAGGATATTGCAATGCCCTGCTTGACCCGTACGTTGCCTCGTCTGACTGTCTTCCTGCTGTCCACCTTCGCGGCATTCTCCGCAGCTGCATACGGAAACCACACACATTGGGGTTACACCGGACACGACTCCCCCGAAAGCTGGGGCGAGCTTTCTGAAGAGTTCCGTTTATGCTCTACAGGCAAAAACCAATCCCCCGTCAACATTACCGAAACCGTCTCCGGCAGACTGCCCGCCATCAAAGTCGATTACAAGCCGAGCGCGGTTAACGTGGAAAACAACGGCCACACCATCCAAGTCAACTACCCGGAAGGTGGCAATACCCTCAGCGTGAACGGACGTACCTACACCCTGAAACAATTCCATTTCCACGTACCCAGTGAAAACCAAATCAAAGGCCGCACCTTCCCGATGGAAGCCCACTTCGTCCACTTGGACGAAAACCGCCAGCCTTTGGTATTGGCAGTATTGTACGAACCTGGCAAAACCAACGACCGCCTGGCTCCGATATGGAACGTAATGCCGATGAAGGAAGGAAAGGTAAACCTCGACAAAACTTTCGACGCCAGCACCCTGCTGCCGAAACGACTGAAATACTACCGCTTTGCCGGTTCGCTGACCACGCCGCCGTGCAGCGAAGGCGTATCGTGGCTGCTGTTGAAAACCTACGACCACATCGATCAGGCGCAGGCAGAAAAATTCACCCGCGTCATCGGCTCCCATAA
>FLSK01376685.1_pt1 | contig 12477 bp, 10 predicted proteins | sample 1550541 | NCBI WGS metagenome assembly FLSK01 (sample SAMEA4031773, study PRJEB14383) | metagenome | biome: human; feature: oral; material: saliva | place: Philippines | collected 2014
GGAGGTGGTGACCAGGTTCGGAGTTCCATCTCCCCAGTTCCATTCGTAGTTCGTGGCGGTGAGCGTGATCGTAATGTCGCGTCCCAGCAGGTTGATGACGTGGGTCTGGGTGGGGGCGGTGACTGCGACAATCGTGGGGATGAACTTGTTCGTGTAGGAGACCCCGAGTGGTCGCTTGTACAATCCGGCCCCGTCGGCGTGGATCACGGTGGAGGCCAGGTAGAGGATGTCGCGCGTGGTGGGTACACGCCCCGGGTCCTGATTGGGTCCACCCTCAGGATCAGGAGGCAGCTCGCACCGAACGATAGTGGCGTCATCAGAAACAATCGGACTGTTAGCCGCCTTCCCAATGAACAGTTTCTTACAACGATCTTTGTAAGAACCAGAAGCAGGATCAGCCTTCGCATCAGCCGTCTTCTGTGCCCTCTGATCATCCAGAGTCGACGAACCACCACCACTCGACGGCTGCCCAGAGGTTTTTATCTGCTTCTGCTGCTGTGCCAACACGGTAAGGCTGTCATTGTCGGTATTGATGCAAATCCCAAGTTGTATTCCGGTGTTATCAGTGCAATTGTCGATTGGCTGAGCAACAGTTTCGCCGGTAATGTTGATCGTAAGGTGGGTGCATAATATGGCGCTGAGGCTAAAATTGATAACCTGAGTCCATTTATTTTTGCTCATTATTGAGCACGCTCCCTCCCGTTGAAATCCATCCACCGTTTTTCCAAGTCATGAAGAACGCGTAAGTGACTGCCTCGTCGGAATTTTTATCGATGATCCTTTGCCCAACGCACGCGATTCCGTTGTTTGTGGTGCCATCGAATACAACTGCGATAGTATTAGGTTCGACTCCCCATTCCTTTTCAGATGCTGGCAATACTGATACTATGTTTGTCATGGTTGTCGTGTTGCCGTACATCCAGCCATTTGCGTAAAGAGCGTTGACATTCTTGATGTGGCCTTCGCGGAATTTCTCTCCCGGTTCTGTCATGTTCTCAAAGGGGTGTGTGTCTCCGGTGTTCCAGGCGTAGGAAAGAGTTGCAATATAATGTTCGGCGGCGAGTTCCGCGCCCCTCTCGGTGTTTTCTTTGGCTTGTTCGGGTAGTTCTGGTTTGGTGTAGGTGGATGCGGCGTGTTCGGCGGGGCGGACCAGGACGCCGTCGGGTCCGATCTGGTAGCCGCCCGACATGGCCGCCTCGGTGGGACTCGACGCGGATGGTGCAGGCCTGGCGGCGGGCGTCGTGGTGGCTGCGACGGTGGGTTTCTCGCCCCACGCGTGCCACCAACCCTCTGCGACGCCGTTGATATAGACGGCGAAGACTGCCCCAACGAAGAGGATCACGTAGGCGGCGCGCATTCCCCAGTAGAATGGCTCGACGTGCAGCCAGGCCCGTACCCGGGCCTTCGCGCCTTTGGGTCGGTTGGCTCTCGCGTCGGCTCGATAGTCGGCCCACCGCTGACGCAGCGTGTACTTGCGCGGCATGGACTCTCGCCGGAACTGCTCCTCGTCCTCCTCAGTGACGGGCCGCTCGGACAACGGTGGAACCATCATGTTCTCTCAACCTCCACAATGAGGTAGCTATCCTCCAGCGCACCCCCACCATCGGAAGCACACCCTGTTAAGAACACAGGCTACGCCCAGAACCAACATAAAACACTAAAAATATGAAGTAACTATTATGCACATCATCCCGAAATTTGATGATGGGCGGTGCAGATGTGCGTTCGTCGTATGTGTCTGGTGCCTGATCTTGTCAAACGTTGATCAATGTGCGCGACGCGCGAATCTGATACAGGTGAAACTGTGGACCAGTATGTGGACAAAGTCGCCACTAAGGTTCAAAAGGCATCATTTGATGACATATAGGGATTCTGATCGAAGGAACGGAGCGTGCGCGCACAGTGAGTTCCTCGATGGGGGAGTGCCCCCGTGTCAGCAATTGTTTCACGTGAAACATTCTGACAAGAGATGCGTTGATTCGCGCCACTCTGGGTGCAGTGGTCGCGTCGCGCAGTCTGTGAGGCATGTGCCGTGTATACCTGTCCCCATGAGGAAGCGTAGCAACCGAGCGGACGCAAAGATGAAGGCCGACCTCCAGCGCTGGCTCATTGAATCCGGAGAAGCTGAAGAGCTCGTGGCCTTCCTCCGCGAGGAGCGAGCGCCTCATCCTGCGCCCCCGCCGCGAGTGGCCGTAACCACGAGCCTTGATGTTGATATTTTTGACGCCATGATGGCTCGCGCGGCCAGTGAGGGTATCACGTCACGGTCGGGAGCTCTCCGCGCTGCGGTGCGTGAGTGGGTGTGCGACGTCGAGTGCCAGCCCGAGACGCACCAGGATTGACGAGGCCGTGGCACGTCCCCGGGTTACGAACAACGAGTGGGGTGCTGGGTGTGCCACAAAGATGGGAACCCTGCCCTCATGTACACATATGACTATGACGAAGAGTGACGATAAGAGCATGGTCGAACAGAACGCTGAAATCCGGCGGTGGGCGGAGGAGAACGGCCTGACGCTCGGGTCGAGGCTGGGCCAGCAGCAGGACGTGGTGGAGCGAGTCGCTCCTCAAGTACCGGTCGTCGAGTTCACTGTGCGCATCGACGAGGACGTGTACGAGGCGGCGATGCTGCGCGCAACCTACGAGGGGTACGACAGCTCGTCCGAGGTTATCGAAGAGATCCTCCGAGAGTGGGGGAGAGGGTACTAGGCCCACCGAGATATGTCCGGCTAGTTGCGACGGCGTCCCAGGGAGCGCCCGTTGTGAGGATGCCGTGCGACACGTCGTGGGTTTTCTCGGCAGGAATATTAGCTGTGATTATGATTCGACAGGGAAGGGTGGTTCGGAGTTCATCGCTCGGGGCCTGATTTCAATGTTGAAGGTCAGATGAGCGAGGGAGCACGTGGACGCGATCGATGAGTTGATTGACGCTGCGCAGACCTTCTACGACGATGCGCGCACGAATGCGAATGGACGCTCGAGGTCTTGGGAGCATTGCTATCGCGTATTTCGAGATGCGCGGACTGACCCGTCCCCGGACTACGACTATTTGAGCCTGCACCTCGCTTTCTACCTGGCGAGCTGGGGAATGTATCGAGGTTCGTCCTTCCTGCTTCAGAAGGATTACAAGGTGCTGTCGCCCGTTGTCGAGGAGGTCCTGAAGCCCGAATACGACTGTCTGTTTGGGGTTGCTTGCGTGGACCTGCGGGAGCTTGAGGTTCAGGCGAGGCTCACGAACGTGTACGACTACATCGCCGACTATTTCCATCCAATCCGCGAAGAGGTCGCAGGGCGTGAGGTTACGACTCCTGTGTCGCCAGTCCTCATCACGAAAATCCTCATGGGAACGCTCGGGTGTGTGCCCGCGTACGACAGGTTCTTTCAGGATGGCGTTGCGACATACAAGGTGACAACGCGGGAATACAGCCTGAAGTCCGTCCTCAGGCTCGTCGACTTCTACGAGGAGCACAACGACCGCCTCGAGGAAGCACGGCGCGGAATGCAGTGCGAGGACCTGACCTATCCGCAGATGAAGCTCCTCGATATGGGGCTTTGGCAGGTTGGGTTCGAGAGGGACGCTGGGGACGCCAAGTGACCCGTGACTGAACTTCTGTGGGGTCGGCGACGCCGAGAATCTCGGTCATCGCCGACCCCACCAAGAGTCGCTACCCCCTCGATTGGGCACGTGCCACCCGCCGTGAGGACAGTGGGTGGGCGCCCAACGGAGGCCTCGATAATGAGGTCACCGTTGGATGCACACGAGGAGGAGCCACGATCACGGTCGAGCGGGCAACACCGCCTGCCCGATCCTGGTCTTGACATCCTCGACCTGGCCGGAGAGAACGTCAATGACGGCATTCATGAGCGGCAGCTGATCGCGTAGCTCCGGGGCGTGCTGCTCTACGAACTTGAGCGCCAAACCGGCCGCAGGAACGCCTTCGACAGTCTGCTCCAGGCGAGCCATCTCCTCGAGCGCTTCCTTCGGTCCTTCGCCGCGCCCGATGCGCACGCCGTAGAACTTGTTGCGCCCGGACAGCCCTGTCACCTCGAGATCGCCGACACCCGGGAGGCCGAATGCGGTCATTTCGTTGGCGCCCTGCGAGGTGCCGAGGATGGACATCTCCTTCACGGCCTCGTTAAATGTGGCCGCCTTGAGGTTGTGGTGCGAAACTCCGGTCTTCTCCTGGAGGCCGTCAGCGATGCCGAGCGCGATTGCGAAGACGTTCTTCATGGGAGCGCAGATTTCCACGCCGGTTTCGTCGTTGGTGGCCTCGATGGCGTAGTTGTCGGTGCGAATTGCGCGCGCGTACTTGATGGCGACGTCGAAGTTCTTGCACCCAAAGATGGTTGCGGTGGGTTCCCGCGCGGCGCATTCGTTCGCCTTCACGGGACCCGCGACGGCGATGATCGGGGGCAGATTGTCGTAGCCCTCGTCTGCCGCGATGCGTCGGATCGAGTCGGGCAGCAAGAGCACGTCGCCGTTGTCGAACTCCAGGATTCCCTTGGAGGTCACCATGAGAGCATCGGCCTTCACGATGCCGGGCAGCGCCATTTTCACGACTTGCTCGACGCCGACGGAGGCCACGGAAACGATGACGGTATCCGCGCCCGCCAAGGCCTCGTCGAGTTCAGAGGAACGGTAGAGGGTGACGCCCTGCGCGAACGGCTGGTTGATGCGCGGATGGTTCTCGCCTCGCTCGATTGCGTCGAGGAGGTGATCGTCGAGCCACGTTCCCCACAGACGCACGTCCCAACCGGCGTCCGCGAGCGGCGTGCAAATGGCCGAACCCATCGCTCCGGCGCCAAGGACGGTAATGGTAGACATTGTTTCTCCTTGCGATTCCTAGAGTTCTGCCTTCGGCAATTCGGGCTTCGTCGAGGGGGCCTTGCGGGAGAGCTCGTAGAGGTCCTCGAAAACGTCCTTCAGCTTCGTGTAGAGCTTGCGCTGGACTTTGGCGACGTCGCAGTACTGCTCGTGCTTCTCCATGTTGGGTTCGATTGTTTCGCCGTATTGCGCCATCTTCTTTGCGGTGGCAGCGACGTCATGTTCGCCGTAGATGCCTGTCGAGGCCATGGCGAGGACGGCTGCACCGAGCGCGGAGATCTCGTCCTGGGTGCATACGGTGATGGGCAGGGCGGTGGTGTCCGCCATGATCTGGCGCCACAGGAGGGAGCGCGTGCCGCCACCCATCGCGCGCAGTCCGGTGAGCTTCACGCCGGTGCCCGCCTCGATCGAGTCGAGGTTGTAGCGCATTTCGAGTCCGATGGATTCGAGGATGGAGCGGTACATGTGGGCGCGAGAGTGGGTGCCGCGCCAGCCGACGACGGCGCCTCGGGCGATGGAGTCCCAGTGGGGGGATCGGACGGCGTTCCAGTAGGGGAGTGTCACGAGGCCTTCTCAGCCCGGGGGAATGAGGCTCGCGGCCTCGTCGAGGGCGGGGTCGGGTGCGCCGAGGAGCTTCCGATCGTCGAGGGTTTCACGGAACCAACCGGCCAGGTAGGAGCCGGAGGACTGGAGGACCTCGAACACGTAGTTGCCGGGGATGCCGGAGACGTGGGTGCGGAAGACCTTGTCGTATCGGTAGACCGGCGAGTCGACGCCCGCGTTGACGGCGGTGCTGAGGTTGAGGAATCCGATCTGGGGATCGACGGCGGCCGCTCCGATGCCGGCTGCCTGGCCGTCGCCGAGACCGGCGATGACGGGCACTTCGGCGATGCCCCACTCCTCGGCGAGTTCTTTGCGCAGCGTGCCCATCTCGTAGGAGGGTTCGACGAGGTCTACCATCTGTTCGCGGGAAACGCCCGCAATGTCGAGGAGTTCGTCGGACCAGTCGCGCTTCTGGATGTCGAAGAGGCCGAGGGAGTCCGCGGCGGCCTGCGAGCTCACGGGGCGTCCGGTGAGCATCCAGGCGACGTAGCCGTGAACGTCCATCACCTTGTAGGCGTCAGCGAAGATCTCGGGTTCGTGTTCCTTGACCCAGGCCATCTTGTAGATGGCGGGGGTGACGCCGGCTGGCTTTCCGGAGAGCTCGTGGATGTGTTCGCTGCCGTAGCGGCGGATTTGCTCGGTGGCGCGGCCGTCGAGCCACAGGATGCCGTTTCGGAGCGGACGGCCGTCCTTGTCGAAGGGTGCGAAGGATTCGCGCTGGTGTGTGATGCCGATGGCCGCGATGCGGCTACGGTCTGTTGGCGAGAGTTTGGAGAGCACCTCCCCGATGGTCGCGCGGCTGGTTTCCCACCAGCGGATGGGGTTGTGCTCGTACTGGTCCATCGCGGGGGTGTGCAGCTGGATGTTCTGCTTCGCCGTGCGCCAGATGTTTCCCTCTGCGTCGACGACGATCGCCTTCGTGAATGTCGTCGAGGAGTCGATTGCGACGACGAGAGGACCGTCTGCCAGATACTTGTTCTCGGTCATGATGCTTTTGCCTCACCTGTGAATGACAATTGCTGATCTCGCGCACACGGAAAGGCCATTCTTTCTGTGTTGCGATGAATGTAGAGACTACTCCTGGTGTATGTGAGGGACAATCAACCTGTTACATGCGCACGAGGGGGCGAGGCCTCATGGGAGCCGCTTGTGCGGCGTGTTTGCTTCATTGAAAAAGCGCTGAAAACAGTGGTTTATCTGCGTGTTTGCCGTGTGGTGCTTCGGTTGCTGCCGCCTGCATGGGCGGCGGAGATGCACACGCTGTGTCAAAGCGAGGCGCATTCAAGATGCACATAGGTGCGAATGAGGCTCCAACCGCAAATTGTTGGAGATGGCGCTGTTGGGGCAAATGTGCTCACATGTTGGTTGATGCGTGTGGTGGGCGATCGTCAGCCGGATGGGTCTGTGCGGGGTGGGCGTGGGTCAAGGGTGATGACCTGCGGGTACAAGTAGAATGCTTGACGCTTTAATCTAAACCATGCAATAAATGGTATAATCCACTTGACAGTGATGTTCATTTGTTCTCGAACTCAATGATGAGAGGAGAGATTATGTCCTGGTTTCCGGAACTGGTTGTGGGTACTTTGAGTGGTGTGATTTCTGGTCTTGTACTCCAGAAGATTGCCCCTGCTGACTCCGGTATTGTGTTGTCTTCTGATAAATCACTTTCGATGGTTAATCAGCAGATAGTGAACGTAGGTGACGGTGCTGTCACGATTGCCGGGGATAGGAACTATACGCATATTGGTGACGACAACTCTGTGCACGTGAGTGTCACCGGCGATAGTCAGCGGGGGAGAGAGACTAGCGATGGGGACATATGGCTGTACCTGGGGCTTGGCTTCGCTGTCTTTGTTGTCATCGCGATTTTCCTCTTGAGGTACTACGAGATTCTGGTGAGTTTCCTCGTGATCGCTTCCGTGTTTCTGATGACGACGTCATTGCTGACTGCAGGGCTGTCCCTGCGGTGTAGGTACCTGTCGAAGACTCTGGGCTCCTCCATCGTTGCGAGTGTTTTCGCGGTGACGTCTACCTATGCGACCTACTGGTCGTGCTTCACCTTGTCTACGGGAAAATCTGGACTGTCCATGCCGGATCTAAGTCGGATGCTGTCTGAAGCTGCCGGAGACGAGAAACTGGTACCGTTCGCTGATGCCTTCGATTTGCTCAGTGCTGAGAATGCCTTCCCCTATGTTTCGGTTGTTTTCGTGGCGATGCTCGCGACGGCGGTGCTCTTCTTCCTTGCCCTCGGCATGATGATTCGAGAGTTCTGTGAGCGCCGACTTGCAACGGGTCGTGCGGGTAGCGTCAGCGTCTGGCTTGTTGCTCATCTTCCCGTTCAGGGTTGGCGCTATATCGTCGGTACCCTGCTGCTCGCTTGCGTGCCAGTCGTGATTGTCGTTCTGTTCCGCTACGTTCAGCCAACCTGGCTCAGCTAGTGCTGATCACAAACACGTTGTTGTCCCCGCGCGGCTGTCTGCGCGGGGACAACCATGTGCGATGATAGTGGGGTTCCTGGCGGGGTAACCGCCGCGTTGATTGAGGTAGACCGTAAGAGGTGGCGTCGTGTCGGATCGGAGGCTGGCCTCGACTATCACGGTGGGCGGCGCGACGAACGCGGGAACGTTTGAGGCGGCCGAGCTGATGGCCGCGGGCATGAGTGCGCGCGAGGCGAGCGGCGTGTTGTTCGAGCAGAACCTGGTGGTCACGGGCTCGGAGTCGACGCGGCGACGCTTGGCCAGCGCGACCACGAAGCATCTGTCGTTCCTGGAGGATGACGCTCTCCGATTTGTTGCCAGCCGCGAGTATGGCTGGGAGCTTGTCATGTGGCTGGCTCTCGTGACGGAGTCCTACGTGTTCGCGGCATGCGCGCGCGAGGTTGCGTGGCCGCGCCTGGTCGTCGATGAGGCTCCGCTGACGTCGTCGGATATCGACGACTTCGTGGAGCGCCAGCGTAGGGTGGATCCCGCGATGTCGACGCTGACAGTGAAGAGTGGTCAGAAGGTGCGATCCGTATTTCTGCGCTGCATGCGCGATGTGGGTTTCATCGACGAGGTCGGGGTTGCTTTGACGGTCGTGGTCCCCGTGGGGGTTGCTCGCCTGGTGAATGCGGCTCCCCAGCCGTGGGGTTGGCCGATGCGTGAGTCGTTCCCAGTTGCGCAGTTCCAGTTCGATGTCCTCGACTGACACTAATTCAGGAAAATGTGATGCGGGAGCCATGATTTAACTCGAATTGTGGGTGGGCTGCGGTACGGTAAGAGAAGCCCGGTGAGGGGCGCTGCGCGAGAGGGAGGTACGGTCGGTGTCGAAGCGTGGGGCGTATCTGGATTCGCTCAGGGAGACCTTTGATTGTGCCTTCCGGGTGCTCACGTCGGAGCGCTTCAAAAAGATGGAGGGCTTGGGTAACGAGGTTCCTTTCTTTGTCCTGCGCTACAAGCCGGAGTGGGAGCCGATTGTCGACGAGGAGTTCTCGAGGCTGCGTCGCCGCCTGCGCGAGGAACGCTACCGGCTGGCCGATGTCGACGTGTTCGGGCTCGCGGTGAACATCTGGAAGGCATCGCCATTCTTCGATCAGATGTTGGCGATGGAAAAGACGTTGCCTCCGGAGACTTTCCGGGATGCGCTGAGCAAGGTAATCGACGTCGAGGGCTTGCTTGCACCCACCATTAAGAAGGCTGTCGACGAGGCCGGGGGAGAGGACCGCGTTGACGCCGTCCTGCTCTCGGGGGTGCACCACCTGTTCCCGCTCGTGCGCACGCATTTGCTGTTGAACTGCCTGCAGCCCCTGCTAGGGCGCGTGCCGCTGGTCGTGACCTTCCCGGGATCGTATCACCAGTCGCCGTCCACCCATTCGGCGCTGGTTCTCTTCGATCGAATCTCCCAGGACAACTACTACCGAGCTTTTGATTTGGTGGACTTCTCGCTTACTCTAGAACCGTCGGCGAACTGAAAGACAAAGGTGTGACGCATGGACATGAAGGGTCTATACGCGAAGGATATTTTCCGGTCGATCGACGGTGTCGTCAAGGCTGATGACGTCTCAAAGGTCGCCTCCGAGGTCGACGAGTACGTCATGACGAGCGAGATCCGCAAGGGCCTGTCGGGCATCGTCAATGCCTGGAATCAGGTCGATGCTCCGTCGAATGGCGTGTGGATTTCGGGTTTCTTTGGGTCGGGTAAGTCGCACCTGCTGAAGATGCTGTCCTACCTGCTGGGTGAGCAGGCGGGGAGTCAGCCGCTGACCCGCGAAGAGGTCGAACGCGCCTTCGAGCGGAAGGTCGCAGGCGACGAGACGACCATCGCGGACCTCAAGAGGAGCCTACACACGCCCACGCGCGCGGTGCTCTTCAATATCGATGCGAAGGACGACAAGTCGACGCGTGAACGCGGCTCCGCGATGATCGAGGTCTTCTACAAGGTCTACTTTGAGGCGCGCGGCTTGTACTCGAAGGATCTAGGGGTCGGCGCGCTCGAACGCGACCTGGAGGATCGTGGAGAGCTGGCGCGTTTCCGCGAGGCCTACCAGGAGGAGGCTGGGCACACCTGGGAGGTCGGGCGTGTCAACACAGTCTTCTCAGAGGCGCTTGTCTCGAGGGCGCTGGCCCGGCTGGGCCACCAGGTGGATCAGCCCTTCCGCAGCTATCGGGAGCAGATGAACCTGTCGGCCGAGGCCTTCGCGCAGGACGTGGCCTCGTGGCTTGACCGTCAGGGGCCTCACCAGCGCATCGCCTTCTTTGTCGACGAGGTCGGGCAGTTCATCGGCGATGACTCGCAGCTGATGCTGAACCTGCAGACCATCACTGAGCAGCTGGCGACGCATTGCTCCGGTCGCGCCTGGGTGTTCGTGACCTCGCAGGAGGAACTGAGCGGGATCATGGAACAGATGGATGAGCGCCAAAGCAAGGACTTCTCCAAGATTCAGGGGCGCTTCGCGATCACGGTGAACTTGTCGACGGAGGAGGTCGCGGACGTGATCGCTCGCCGCCTCCTGACGAAGAGCGAGCAGGGGATTTCGGAGCTGGACGCTATGTGGCAGCGTCTCGGCGCGGGGTTCCCGTCGATGTTCCGTTTCCCGGAGGGGACAAAGAAGTACGACAACTACCTCACCAGGGATAACTTCGTCGCCAGGTACCCGTTTGTGGACTACCAGTTCGAAATGTTCACGCAGGCGATGCGAGGCCTGTCCGATAACGACCTGTTCACGGGCCGTCACTCGTCGGTGGGTGCGCGTTCGCTGCTGGGTGTGTGCCAACAGATCGCGCAGGAGCTGACGGATGACGAGCTGGGTACGGTTGCGTCTTTCGATCGCTTCTACGACGGCATCGCGGCGATGCTGAAGTCAGACGTGAAGGACAACATCGGGCGCGCCGCTCAGGACTCACACACACGAGACCCCTTCACGATGAGTGTGTTAAAGGTTCTCCTGCTTGTTCGCTACGTGGATTCGTTCCAGGCGCGCCCGCGCAATATCGCTGTCCTGCTGCGACGGTCCCTGGACCAGGACACGACTGATCTGGAGTCGCGTGTGGGCCACGCGCTGCGCGTCCTGTCGGATCAGGTGTACGTGCAGCGGCAGGCGGACGGTACCTACGCGTACATGACGAATGAGGAGAAAGAGATTCGCCGCGAGATCGGTCAGATTGTCGTGGAACCCAGGGAGGTTACGGATCTGCTGCGCACGGAGATCCGTAGGCACGTCGGGACTTCTGCGGCGAGCTTCATCTATCCGGGGACGAGCCGTCGCATGGCCGTGTCGCTGTTCGTCGACGGGCGTCGCGAGCAGGCCGAGCCTCTGGTGATTTTGGTGTTCACGCCGCAGTCTTCTCTGGACGATGACAGTATCCGCCACGAGAGCGTCGTCCGCCACGACACCCTTTCGTTGGGGCTCGACGTTAGCTCCGAGATCCTCGAGGATGTGCGTGTCTTCTGCCAGACGGAGGAGTATGTGAAGCGCCAGGCGGGCGCGGCCTCTGGCCTGCGTAAGCGCATCATCCTCACGCACAAGGAAGATAACGAGCAGCGTCGTCGAGTGATCGGCGAGGCCGTGAAAGAAGCGCTCATGCGCGCGTCACTGTTCGTCGACGGGCAGGAAGTGAAGACGGGGACGGCTGACGAGCCAAAGGATATGATTGCGCTGGGATTGACTCGCTTGGCCCAGCAGGTCTACCCCCGAATCGAGGACGCGAAGCCGTTGGCGAACGTCAAGGACGGGCAGATCGCGTCCTTCCTGCGCGATCAGGAGGACGCGACGCTAGACGTCGACCCGGGCGTGGATATCGCGCAGCGTCTGGCGGGCGAGTGCGCCCAGTGGGTGGAGCAGACACGTGTGCTCAACGGCCAAAACGTGTTCGTGAAGAACGCGATCGAGTATTACGGTCAAGCCCCCTTTGGCTGGGACAAGAATGCGGTCCTGGCCATCGTGGCGACGGCCCTTCGCATGGAGCTGCTCGAAGCTCTCGAGAACGACAGGCCTCTCGCTCGCACGGAGCTGGAAGGCGCCCTGCGCGACGTGAACCGCCAGGGGCGGGTGCTGCTGCAGAAAAAGAAGCACCTGGATCGTGCCGCGCTCGCGGATTTCCAGCGTTTTGTCGGCCAGTTTGTCCCGGGGGAGTCCCCGCAGGATGGTCCTTCGCGCGTCCGCGCGGTTGAGGTCAAGGCGGCCGAGTGGGTGAAGCTGCTCAAGGGATACAGGTCCGACTGGTACAGCTTTGATGACGATGTCGCGGAGGCCCGCGACCTGCTGACGCCGCTCACGACGACGCAGCACACCGAAGAGGAGATGCTCGCCCCACAGATCCGCGGCGGGTTCGACGATCTGATCGAGATCGTCGACGAGTTCCTCATGCCCTACCTGGAATTCGTGGAGGGGCACGAGCAGAACCTCCGCGACGCTGTGGCAGAGGCGGACAACCTGTCGTTCTTCGAGCTCGCGGAGGACGGCAAACAGGCGATCGATGAGCTTCGGAAGCTCGCGGCAGACCGGAGGCTGTACGTGCGCACGCAGGAGATCTCGCCGCTGGTTCGGCGTATCGACGCGGCGCGGAGCGCGCTGG